>Ga0209287_10000163_pt1 | contig 44174 bp, 57 predicted proteins | sample PPLLak3cmMay2015_2_FD_187255 | JGI IMG/M metagenome (GOLD analysis project Ga0209287, IMG submission 187255) | Freshwater sediment microbial communities from Prairie Pothole Lake near Jamestown, North Dakota, USA - PPLs Lake P8 Core (1) Depth... | ecosystem: Environmental > Aquatic > Freshwater... | reverse complement strand
GCTGTGTCAACAAATATTTTCATAAAGCCTCACGCAGGGGCGTAATGTGTTTTTGTTCATAACTTTTTGTATTATATTTATCTGTAAAATTTTTTGATTTTAGTTTTGATAGATACGTTTAGATATATTTGGAAAAACAGAAACGTATATATATTTACGTATACATTACTTAGAATTAGGTGGATGGGATATGCCTCTAACAAGAAAAGCCCGAGTAGTGGGCAGCAGTCTAGTACTGACTATACCAAGTCAGCTTGCAAAGGCCCACGATATCAACGATGGGGATGATATAGAAATCATACCCATGGGAATAGGAGAATTCAAAATAAGGAAACTAAAGAAATAAAAACTTCTCCAGACCGATCCTTCGAATTAAAACACTTGTATTTATAAACAGAAAAGGCATTTGCAATTTTTGATAACAATGATACTAATAGCACCATCTATACTATCAGCAGATTTCTCTAAACTAGGCGATGAGCTCAAAGCAATTGAAAAAGCAGGAGCAGAATGGTTACACATAGATGTGATGGACGGGCATTTTGTTCCAAACATTACCATAGGTCCTATTGTGGTCTCTAAGATCAGAAAAATCTCTGATATCTTTTTTGATGTACATCTAATGATAGAACACCCAGAAAAATACATAGAGCAGTTCGCTAAGGCAGGCGCAAACCTTATTACTGTTCACGCAGAGGCATGCAATGAACTAGAACCTTTGATAAAAAAAATAAAAGAGTATGGCTGTAAAGCAGGCGTGTCAGTGAACCCAGAAACACCAATTGATGAAATCAAAGACGTTATTGGTATGGTTGATCTTGTTCTTGTTATGTCTGTTCACCCGGGTTTTGGTGGGCAGGGTTTCATCAAAGAAGTTTTACCAAAAATTAAACAAGCAAGAGATATGATCAATAAAACAAAGAAAAAGATATACCTTGAGGTTGATGGTGGTATAAACAAGGAGAACGCAAAAACAGTTAAACAAAACGGCGCTGATGTTCTTGTAGCAGGAAATTTTGTTTTCACAAGCGGCAACTACAAAGAAGCAATACAGTCTTTGAAAGATGCATAGATAAGTTATAGACCTGATGCTAGGTCGCGTATAACGCTTTCTCTGTTTTTTGCTTTTACTACGCCACTGGCTAATAGTACCCCATCTGCACCAAGCTCTATGGCCATTGCTACATCTTTACCGTTTTTTACTCCAGCACCGCAGAGGACACGGATTTTTTTGTCAACATTTTTTACAGCATCTACGGTGCCACTAACAATACTGGGGTTAGCTGTTGTAACAGATATGTCTCCGCCAATCAGCTCAGGTGGCTCAACCGCTATGAAATTAGGTGAAAACGCTGCTATTGATTTTGATGTAGGAACATCATTTGAGCAAACAATATGATCTAAACCAATTTCTTTAGAGCGTTTTATACAGGTATCAACATCAGTTAATGTGATTCTGTGTTCGCTATGATTGATTAGAGTCCCAACAGCACCAGCTGCTTTTACAGCTTCCGGGAGAGTCCAACCAGTGGAACTACCAGGTTTTATTGGGTCAATGTGCTGAGCAAAAACAGGGATATCCACTTTTTTTGTGCACATAACTATGTCAGTAGCCTGTACAGCAATCGCCATACTAGTCCCAGTTTCTTTTGATATTCTATTCATGAGATTTGCTATTTCTAATGCCTTTTCACCTGTAGCCTCTGCATAGGTTTTTACATTAAGAACAATAACCGGTGTTTTTAACATAAACTCAATCTCGTTTAGTTTTGCGGTTCGAGTATCGATGACCTTTAATATATTATTTCCCATTTCACCTGGATTTAAAATGAATATATTGCCATCTGCAAGTTTGTTCCTCGGGATAATACCAGCACTTTTATTACTGTTCATAGGTCTAAAAGGATTTGAAGGGCAGTTTAAAGAAAAAACAATGTTCACTGTTTTTATAGCAGGTATTATAACAGGTTTTATCTCCGCTGTGATAGAACTTTTTACTGCAAACGTAGGCGTATTATACCTTTTCTTATTCCCCCTGCTGGAGCAAGTCTTTAAAACTATGATCCTTAACATCGGCAGATTTCAAGGTAAAAGAGAAACAACAATTTATGGTCTCACCCTTGGATTGGGTTTCGGATCGATATTCACACCCGTGTCTATTCTTCTGAGTAATGTCCAAACAACAGACTACTTACTTTTTTCTCTGGTAATTTTCGGCTCCATCGGAATCATCCTTTTTCAGGCTGCAACCGGAGCCATTATTGGATATGGTGTGTATGAGGGTAAACTGTCGAAATATCTAATATTTGCAATTTTGCTACATCTTCCGGTTACTACAGTTATTTTTGTAACCAACTTATACGGGGTAGGATATCTGCAAATCAGCCTTGTCGCTTACGGTCTAGTTTTATACTGGTATGTAACTAAAAAATTAATGCCACGTATTTTAATTCATAGCCAGAGGCGAAAAAGAAGTAAAAAATAAATAGACATAAAAACAAATTAGTCATTACAGTTTTTTGAGGAATATTTATTATGGATACGGAAAAAACTCAACCAGATTACAATACGATGAGTAAAGATTTATCAACGCAACCTATCGAAACAGATTCATTAAAACAGCAACCAACTGGTAGTTCGATGCCAACGATAGCTGGTTTGTTATTAATCCTTGCAGGTATACTTGGACTTTTTTCATGGGTATCATCTCTTTTAATCGATCCAACACAGTTAGTCCCACAAGTTACAGAGATGCCAATAACTCCTGAGCAACTAAGATCTTTCCTTCAAATATGCTCAGTTATAGGATGTATACTATCAGTTTTTACATTATTGGGCGGCATATTAGCTTTTAAAAAGAAAAAGTGGGAGCTAGCTCTTATAGGAAGTCTCATGGGGTTGATTACAATAGGTCCGTTCCTTTTAGCAAGCGTACTCTCACTCGTAGGACTAATACTAGTAGGCATGTCAAAGAAAGAGTTCCAAAAATAAATAAGAAGATATTTCTAAGAACTTTTCAATTTGTTTATTGGTACGTCTCAAATTTTTTGCCACAATATGGACATATATTTGCATCAAAAGGAATAAATTTGTTACAATTCGGGCAAATACGGCTTGTAACTGTGGTATTATTTGATATTAAAATTTGGGGTGCAAGTTCTCCGTCTTTAATTCTATTATATGGAATATAAAATGAATATAAGAATAACAAATTTGGAATAATGCTTAATATGCCAATTTTTCCAGCATTTTGAGTAAAACCAAGCGAAGAGTATTTACTTGTGCCAAGTGATCCATAATCAGTTGAAATTGTTCCAAGAAATTCACCTAACAGGCCTGCAACATAAAAAGATGTAATTATTGAAATAATTATTGATGAAATAATGGCCGCATATAATATCTTTTTTCCTTTTTCATTTTCGAGTTCAAAAAGTGCAAAATAATACATTAAGCCGCCTAAAATTGCGCTACTTATTGTTATTATAACGATTAAAATTGAAAATGGGCTAGTAAGGCTCGCTGCAGAAGAAGTTGAAATGGCAGCTGAAAAAGCCATAAATACTACAGCAGAAGTAAAAATAATTGTAATAATAACATTAATACAAAAGATAACTACTGCATTTTTAACATTTTTTTGATGTTTTTCACCGAATTCTTTTCTGCCAATAAGAAAAAAAATTGCGCCTATCAGAATTGTTATTGCACCAATACCAGATATTATTGCAGAGAACCCGATGATTATTGATGCCGTTGTGTTTTGTGTTAAAAAACCAGTAATTGACATTATTAAACTGTACGTTGCTGTAATAATTAAGCCAATTATTAAAAAAAACAATCCTTGTTTAGTATTACAATTCATAATCTATCATCTAACCTATTTTATTTCACATATTGAAAAGCCATTCTTAAAATTATTTATAAGTTGGACTATGAAAATATCCATGTACCTATCAGTTCATTAGATGATTCCCATCTGAGTGTAACTACACCATCGCAATCAGTAATTGTATCTCCTTCGCTAATTGTTCCGTATGGGATTATTGCAATACCTGAAGAAACTTCAACATCTCCCCAGCTTAAGCCAGGGGGATATACATATGTTACAAATAATGTACTGTTTTCTTGCTCTACTAAATTTACGTATCTCGATGATTCTACTGCTTCTGGTAACATTCCACTTACATAGACGTATACAGTTGCTGCGATTGCTATCGGAACAATTATTAATACAATTAAAACTGCAACAATTATCAAAACGGTTTTGTCTTTTTTTTGTTCTTGCTCAGGTATCACTAATCCTTCATGTAATGCCATAGTTTTGCCGCAATATGGACATACTCTTGCATCATTTGGAATAGAACGCCCACAAGAATTACAATATCTGGCCATGCGCATCTCATCCAACGTTGAATATAAAAAAATATGATGAGAGAGTTAATATTTTATTAACCCTCAAATTTTTTGTTACAGTAAGGACAAACTCGTGCGTCTTCCGGGATGCCTCTTCCACAATTTGGGCATCTTCTGCTAGGTTCTGTTTTTTCTCCGCCAATTGGTGGGCGTATAACAAGCCAAATTATTATTCCAATTATTCCAAGTAATATTACGAGAATTAGCCATAATACTCCGCTTTTGCCACGTTTTTCTGCATCTTTATACACCCATATTCCTATTAGTATAAATATTACTAACCATATTATTGCGAATATGGCGCACATGGCCAGCCCAAGTCCAAGAAATGCCGCGGCTTCTGGCTGAGTATTATAATAATCATCCCATGGGTTTGTGGCGCTTACGATTGTCGAAAATGTCGCTGCTAGTAACAAGCTTATTAATACAATTATCCATTTTTTTGATATATTCAATTTTCCAACCTCCATAAACACATATCCTTTTCCTTTTTAACTAATTTTTGTTTTTTATAAAAATTATTTCCTTAGTTTCGTCTATAATTATACCTATGGCTAGTCCGCATATTCCTCCAGCCAATAAACCAGTTATTAATCTAACAATATTTGTACTCTCCCATAAACCAAAAAGTTGACCTACACCATCTATACCAATTGGTACTAAACAAATTATTATTGCAAACAAGAATTTTTCATCTAGTTGTATTTTGTAAAAAACCATGAAACCTAGGCCAATTGCAAGTCCTAACCATATGGCTGTGCATCTAGCACAAAAAGGCATTTGGTTTCCGTTAATGAAAAAAGATCGTTCCGCTATCTGATGACACAGTCTATCACCACTGTTATAAATAAAATTCCATGGAAACGACATATTCTCTGTAACATAATCGTTATCAGACACTGCAACAGCACCAGATATGTCTTGGATACTTCCTGCAGGTAACATTAATGGCGCCAAAAACTGTAAAATTACCCATAAAGAAAATATTATGAATAAAACAAAAATGGCGCTTCTAAAAGGTTTTTCCCTTCTTTCCATGTTCAAACTCTTCCACAGATCTTAATATTATTAAGAGTGCAATAATGCTGAGTATAGGTCCTACAAAGAAAAACCCGAAAGAGAATATCCCTAAAATTGAGCATGCTATTGCTACATCGAAATGTTGCTTTTTCAAAATTACTATACCGCCTAATAAAGCAAAAAGAGAAAAAATCCCTATGATCACGGAACATCCTATCATGTAAAAAGGGGAGTTATCCTCGCTTTTATCGTCACCTATCACTTTTTCCATGGTTATATTGTGATGTAGTGTGATAAGAGGCATAACAAGTATTTCATGTGTTTGTGTTCTATAGCCTGTTAAGGTAATTTTCATATTAGCTATGCTTATTGGAACTTTTTCGAACAGGCATGATCCGTTTCTATCTGTTATCTTTGATAACGAACCGATTGTTACGGTAACGTTTTCCAATGATTCGTTGTTATTGGATATATCTATAACTGATAGTTTTACAGCCCCAGTTACTCCAACATCAGCTAAGGCCTTCATAGATGAATCCAAAATAGGGTCAGATAATGCTGCGGTTAACATGCCTAGAATAAAAACCAAAATTAGGAGATAGGCTGCTATCTTTGGCTTGGTTGTTTTTGGCTTGTATATAGGTAATATGGTTTTTCGTGATTCGCCGTGTTCTTCCCAAGAGATTTCATGCGGAGGGGTTGCTTCATGTACGATTTTTTTTATGGAAATTTTTTTGTCAAATCTTGGGGCTTTTGCTCGCCCTTTCATATCCTGTTTCTCACCGTAGAGAAATGTGTATACTGTGTTAAGTATATTTCTATAAATTTTGATAAACAATTTTTTCTAAAAAAAGAAAAATTTGTTTGCATTCAGATTATAACCGTCTACATCATCTTTAAATAATATTTGCTTATTCCGATACACTACTAGAACCTACTTATTTGTATAGGATGGTTATAATAATGACTCGATTTCCAGAAGCCGAGGCACGTTTGCTAAATAAAAAGATATGTATGAAATGCGGCGCATCTAATGCACCAAGGGCAAAAAGGTGTAGGAGATGTAGATCCACTGAGCTTAGACCAAAAGCAAAAGAAGGACGAGGAGTTTCATAATCTCGTTAAACCATTATATTTAAGTTGAGGATATCTATTTCTGTTTTCTAAGGATTGTATGTAGATATGCCGGAAACAAAAATCAAGAAAACTGAGGATTTTAATGAATGGTACAACGAGATAGTTGAGCTTGCAGATTTATGTGATAAAAGATACCCTATAAAGGGTATGAATGTGTGGCGCCCATACGGTTGGAAACTTATGACTCATGTTGATCATATGATACGTGAGGAGATGGATAAAACAGATCATAAGGAGGTTTGCTTCCCACTGCTCATACCTGAGTCTTTGTTCAAAAAAGAAGAGGAGCACATAGAGGGATTCGGTAGCGAAGTATACTGGGTTACACACGCAGGGACAAATGAACTTGAGGAGCGATATCTTCTTAGACCCACTTCCGAGACAGCAATGTACCCAATATTTTCTTTATGGATTAGATCACATGCTGATCTGCCACTGAAGATATACCAGATAGTAAATACTTTTAGATATGAAACAAAACAGACGCGTGCGTTCATAAGAGTTAGAGAGATTCATTTCTTTGAAGCTCACACTTGTCATGTTGATTTCGAGGATGCAGAAAAACAAATACAAGAAGACAAAAACATCGCTGATGCACTATTCAAAAAAATATGCTTACCTTATTTTTTCAGTAAAAGACCTGAATGGGACAAATTTGCTGGTGCCTATTACACAATTAGTATAGATGTTCTTATGCCATCTGGTAGAACACTGCAGCTGGGCTCCATACATCAATACAGGGATAATTTCTCAAAACCATATGAGATTTCTTATGAAGCAGAAGATGGTAAACACAAACATTGTCATCAAACAACATATGGTATGAGTGAGCGCATACTAGGCGCGTTGGTTGGCATACATGGTGACAACAAAGGACTTGTTTTACCACCTACTGTAGCCCCAACGCAGATAGTGATAATACCAATTATTTTTAAGGGTAAAGAAAAAGAGATCATAGGCGCATGCGAAACATTACATAAAAAACTATTACAAGAAAAAATAAGAGCGCACATAGACAAGAGAGATATTACTCCTGGTAATAAATACTATGATTGGGAGTTAAAAGGCGTTCCATTGAGAGTAGAAATTGGTCCTAAGGATATTGAAAAGAAACAGATAGTTATTGTTAGACGGGACACTGGTGAAAAAAAGATGGTTCCGCTAGATACAGCAGTTAAAATCATACAAGAAGAATTTGAGGTTATATCTAAAAAATTGTATGATGCTGCAAAGAAACTTCTTGACGAAAACATGCACAGGGTTAAAACAGTCGAGGAAGCAAAGGACAAGAAAGGTATAGTTGAGTTACCGTGGTGTAGAAACAAGGATTGTGCGCTTGAAATAGAAAATGTTTTAGAGGGAAATACGTTAGGGGAACCAATTGAAAACGTAAAATGCGAGCATCCATGCCCAGTGTGTGGTAAACCTGCTGAGACTTGGATGAGGTTTGCAAGAACATATTAAAAAAATGTTTAGGTGGTTGATGAAGATATGGCAGGAAAGATAACCGGGTTTTTTAGAGAATTTGTGTTAGCGTTTAGCTTGTTGCTGTTTGTTGTTGGATTGTTTTTGATGATGATGGGCGTAATCTGGTATTGGTTTAGAGATTTGCAACTAGGTTTTTATACCGATACTATTAGTCAACTTAAGGATTGGAACGCGTACATACTGGCTTTAGGTTTCATAGCTTTCATATTTGGTGTATGGTATCTATATAGTTACTTCAAAAAAAGGAAATTTGTTTTGGAAGAGCTTAAAACAAATAAGCGGTCAGAGTTGCTTAAAAAACGTGTTGAGCTCGAAGACACAGTTAAACATTTGCCATCAAAATACAAGAAGATGTTGGAAAAAAAGGAAGAAGAATTGAGACTCTAATGTTCTTAGGTTTGTATCCTTTCTTTGTTTGGATGGTGGAAAACCATAACTGAGTTTTATGTTGTTCTTGTAGAACCAAAATATGGTGGTAACATAGGTTCTGTAGCAAGAGCTATGATGAATTTTAATTTCAACAAACTTTATCTTGTAAAACCATGTGTTTTTGATGATGAATGTTACGCCCGTGCTATGCATGCCCATAATATTGTTGACAACGCAAAGATATTCCAATCTTTTGATGACGTTGTTGATGAACTAGATTATCTTGTAGCAACATCTTCTATAGATAGTAAGAGCGATAAAAAGCATCTGAGAAATCCAGTTTTTCTAGAGGATTTTTCTAAAAAAATATTTGATGTTGATGGTAAAATCGGACTTGTTTTCGGCAGGGAAGATTATGGGTTATACAATGAGGAGATAGCAGCATGCGACATAATGGTTAAAATACCAACGAGCGAAGAGTATCTCTCTTTGAATTTGTCTCATGCTGTGGCATTGGTGTTATATTCTTTGTACATACAGAAAATTGTTTCTAAGAAAAAAAGAGCTCTTGGCAAGGTAGAGAAACAGAAATTGTTCGAGTTTTTTTCTGAATTATTGGAAGAAATTAGTTATCCTAAACATAAAAAACAAAAAACTAAGATAATGTTTAGGCGTATTATGGGTCGTGCTATGCCATCTAAATGGGAATATCACACCTTGATGGGTGTTTTTAGTAAAACTTTAGAAAAAATTAAAAAGAACAAGTAAAATTTCTAGATGGTTTCTATGGTGAAATAGACCTTATTCTTTTTCAAAGCAGAGTGTACTTTATCTGCAAACCATACAAGTTCATCTACACCCACAGATTTTTCGCTCCATTCGTAGACAAAATCGTAGTTTCCTTTGGTTGCTTTGAATCCCATGTTCATCAACTGGTTTTTAACCTCTGATGGGGTTGATCCTTCGCTATTGAACATAATTTTTAGATATGTTTTCATCTGTACCACTTCAGTTTTAGAATCGGTTTGAGAGTATTAAATAATTACTATATTTTCTTTGTATTAAGAGAATGGAATAGGCGCAAAACACAGTATAAAAATAATCACCGCCGCTAGACCTAATAATTTTCTTTTTGTGTCCAATGAGTCTATTTCGTTTAGTGGGGGTTGATGTTGTGTACCGATAAGTAACAGAATAAGTATAGCAAACATGAACCAGCCCGTATAAATCATGCCTAAACCAAGCAATAGAAACAAAACAATCCAACTTGCGTATTTGTGTTTTTCTTTGAGAAACGCTCTTGCAATATGTCCGCCATCCAGTTGTCCCACGGGTAAAAGATTCATTGCTGTGACAAACATCCCTACCCAGCCGGCGAAAGCTGTTGGGTGAATAACAGTATCAGCTGGTATAGTAAACAAATTGCTAAACAATTGCAGGCCGAGTGGGAAGTATATCGTTAATTGTTCTCCGCTAGTTATTATTGGAAGTGGATTTTGTTGCATGAAATAAAGTCCTAGTATTGATACAGGTATTGCTACGAGAAATCCGCAGATAGGTCCTGCTATGCCTATGTCTAGTAAGGATTTTCTGTTTGGTATTGGTTCTTTTGTTGAGATAAGTGCACCAAATGTTCCAAGTGTGAAAATTGGTGGTGGCAATGGAATAAAATATGGTAAAGATGCTTCTACGTTATGTTTTTTTGATGCGTAATAGTGTCCCATTTCATGAACACCAAGAATTAGCAGCAGCGGTACTGAAAAGAAGATAAATCCATCTAGAATATATTGTGGCGATAACATCTCAGCCAAATCAGCTCCATAAATTCCCACCCATTGGAAAGAACCAGCCAGTGTTGTTGTAAAGACTGTTGCTATCAGTAGTAGTATATTGATCCATATGGGTTTTTTCTTAATTTTGGGTTTTTTTATAACATATATGACGTGTTCTCCGTGCTCATAACGTAGCATGGGTATGTATCCTTTTTCTGAGAGCGATTGTCTTAAAGAGTCGAATTTTTCTTCTAAAATCATTTCGTCGATTCTGCAGAAAAATATAGCGACATCTGGGCCAGATTTAACGTCATAGACTGGAAAACGTTGGCCTACCTCTCTTTTTAGAAGTTCTACGTCAAATATTGCATCTGTAGTATTTTGTTCAAAACCATAAGGCTCTTCAGGCATTTGCCTGGGGCATATAACATTTGTTTTATAAAACCTTCGTATAAAAATTTTGTTCTATATTACATCAGGTTTATGTATTTCTTTTCTTATGCTATGTAAGTGAAATAAGATGACCGTAAACCTCGTAATCGGTACTCAGTGGGGAGATGAAGGCAAAGGAAAAGTTGTTGACTATTTTGCAAAAGACGCTGATTATGTTGTGCGTTTTCAAGGCGGTAATAATGCAGGTCATACAATAAAAGTTGGTGAAGAAGTTTACAAGCTTCATATAGTCCCATCGGGTGTTATTCAAGGTAAAATTGGTGTTATCGGCAATGGCTGTGTTATAGACCCTGAGGTTTTGATTCATGAGATAGATGAACTGATAAAACGTGGTATAAAACCAAAGATTCTAATTAGCGACAGAGCGAACATCATAATGCCTTATCATAAAATCTTGGATGGTGCAGAGGAGCAATATCTTGGTGATAAAAAGATTGGGACGACAAAGAGAGGTATTGGACCGTGTTACAGTGATAAGGTAGCTCGTAATGGGATAAGAACAATAGACTTGATCAACATGGATGTATTGAGTAAAAAACTTGATGTTATTTTACCAATCAAACAAAAAATTATTGACGCGTACGGGATAGATGATAAACTTAATAAAAAAGAGATCCTCGAAACTTATGTTGGCTTTGGTAAATGGTTGGAGAAATTCATAGCATCAACCCACATCGAGCTAAATAAGGCTATTAAATCTAATCAAAACATTCTTCTCGAAGGTGCTCAAGGGACAATGCTTGATGTTGATTACGGTACCTATCCATATACAACTTCTTCTCATACCATTGCTGGTGGTTCAACAATTGGTGCGGGAATAGGGCCACGGTGCATTGATGATATTATAGGCATCGTAAAGGCATATACAACTCGTGTGGGTGAAGGGCCGTTACCAACTGAGTTACTTGAAGAAACCGGTAAGCATCTCCAACAGAAAGGACATGAGTTTGGAACAACAACGAGTAGACCACGACGATGCGGATGGCTTGATTTGGTTGTAGTAAAACATTCATGCATGATATCAGGTATATCAAAAATTGCGATAACAAAACTGGATGTGTTAGATGGTATAAAAACAGTGAAAATCTGTACAAACTATCTGCTTGATGGAAAAAAGATTGATTTCTTCCCAGCAAATATTGAGGAAGCGAAGAGATGTAAGCCTGTTTACAAAGATTTTAAGGGATGGAGTAAAATAAATACCGGTTCAACTAAACTAGCTGATTTGCCAAAAGAAGCACAACAATATTTAAAGTTTATAGAAAAAGAGATAGATGTACCAATAACCATAGTTTCTGTTGGGCCTGGTAGAACTGAGACTTTGGAGATTTAAGTTATATTAGATTATATTAATTATATTGCGGGCGCTGTCTGTCAAATACTTTGCTTGGTTAACTGGTATTTTTTTGCCACTGAGCGCTTTAACCTCGTTTATGAAAGCTTTTAATGTTGCAATTGCTACCTTGCGATAGCCGTTGTTGATACACCATATAGTACTTCTTAGTTTTGTGATCAGACTTGTTTGTATGCCCTTTTTGAGATTCATGTCCTTGATATCCTGGATTAGTTTTTTAATAGCATCAACAGGACTTAGACCCAAAATAGTGACATCATATGAAGCAGTGTCAGTAGATCCATCTTCATCTGTCACTGTTAGAGTTACTGTGTAGGTCCCATCGTCTACGAAGGTAAACGTTGGGTTTTGCTCCGAGGATGTGCCTAAGCCGCCGAAATCCCAGCTCCAGGAAACGATATTGTCAGGATATGATGCGGAAAGATCAGTGAATTGAATTGGCGACCCTTTATCTTGTTGCTCAGGACTCCAACTAAAAGCTGCTGTAGGAGCTAAATCCAAAACAGTAATAACATATGAGACAACGCCAGTAGAGCCAGCATCATCAGTAACAGTAAGAGTTACCGTATAATCATCATTATCTGCGAAAGTAAAGGTTGGGTTCTGATCAGATGATATGCCTAAGCCATCAAAATCCCAAGTCCAAGAAACAATATCACTGGACCGCGAAGCAGAAAGATCAGTAAATTGAATAGATGATCCCTCATTTTGCTGATTTGGATTCCAACTAAAATCTGCAACAGGTAGCTCAAGAACTTCTTTGACTTCCCCACTTATCCTTACATTAAAAACCTGCCACCAATAACCATAACTTCCAAAATCACGGAAATGGAATTTAATCATTACTTCTGAATAACCAGCGGCAATATTCGTTATATCAATTGTTACAACACATTGGCTTAAAGTGCCAGGTAAATAGGTGGCTACATTATTCCAGCTAACGCCACCATCATTTGAAACATATACGTCGCCCTGATCAGTATAGGTACCCTTACCACCATTGAAATTGTGATAGTACTCCAAAATCACACTTGTAAGTTTCGAACAGTCGACAATCGGTGATATCAACTGTTCATCCATAACAACTGATGATCCTGCACTTCTGTCATCACAAAAAACACCAAACCCCCCCTCCAGATATGTCCACGTATCTGCTGTGTTACCACCATTTATTATGGTCCAATCGCCAGGGAGACCTTGCGTAAGATCGACATAATATATTGAGGATGTCTCTGCCATTACAGAGACGGACGCTAAGATTAAAACCAGTATTATTACAGCCTCTTTTTTTAAATTAAGGTGAAGTATTTTCACGTCTCACCACCCCATCCAAATATATCTAAGTATTATTTTGTAGCTATTATTATAAAAATATTTCCTGTAAAAATAGCAAAATGTAAAAAAACCAGATACAAATATGGTTTTTATACTGTTTTTTTCACAGCCAACGCAGTGTTAATCCATCTGAGATACGAATTGCAAGCTGCCCTCAAGGAACTAATATCATCAGATTCTATCTCCAAAGACAACTTTTTTTTAGAAACAGATATATTAACATCAGTCTTAGGCATCTTGTTATTAACCTCAGGATTCAAGGACTCTAACACAATCTTTGCTTCTTCTTCAGAGTCAAACACAAATTCAAAAGACGCTTTTTTCATAAAAACCATTAAAGGGTTTTTTTATTTCGATTTTATACGCTTAGCAACAGTTGGTCTCTCTTTGTAAAAAATCTTACTACCACAATATGGACATTGCATACCTATGTTTTTCACGTCGAACTTGACACTCTTTTTACAAAGACCGCATTTGTAGCCGCTCATTGCTTTTCATCACCCTTTTCTTCTTCGCGTTCTTTGATTATCTCTGGTACCATCTCGCCTCTTAATATTTTTTCTATGTTTTGACCAGGCTCTGTCCTAGGCTGATAAGCGCCACCAGCAAATGTTACACCGCATTTTTTACACCGCCATATACTAGTACCTAGTCTTTTCACTGTTTTATGGCCGCATCTGGGGCAGTAATGTTTTGCCTTCTCGATTACCTCAACGTTCTTAATCCTAGTTTTTACTCTAACACCGTATCTGGCCTGAAAACGACCTACTGAGCCTACTTTTTTTGTTCTCTTTGACATTTTACTTCCCTACGCTCTTGTGTAATATCTTCCTGAGTTCTTTCCCGTTATCTATGGAGGCTTTAATAACTTTTTTTATCTCCTCCTTGGTGAAACTGCCGTTAAGCCCCTTTTGCATAGCTCGTATATGTCCGTTTTTATCTGTTGCAACAGTTAATCTAGCATCTGCTATCTCCTCTTCATCAAGAGACGGGTCAAAGACTACTACGTCGTTGAACTTAACAGATGTACAAGAAATAGGTGGATCCCTCAGTGGAAGTGGGTGATCTTCTCCCAGTTCAAAACGTTTAGCTGGTACCTTAGCTGTAAACAATGCAGCTAGAGCAGCGAGCGAGGCTGCATCAAAAAGGTTACCATCGTAATCGAGTATATGTATATCAATGAAGATGACCCAGACTTTTCCCTTGTTTTCCTTATCTGCTGGCTCTATACACAGTTTTTCAACGTCTATAATCTGAGATTCACGTATACCCCTGTCAACAACCCTGGCTAGCTCTATAGCATCTTTTTGTGGTGGGCCAGATTCAAAATCAGGTGATGCCATTGGTATAAACTCAGCCGCTGTAGTCAAAACACCAGAGTTAGGCGAATCAAGATATGGTTCACCGACATCCATCTTTATACCAACAATAACCTGGGTATTGCCTATTTTAACCTTAGCTGAACCCTCAGCTCTGGAAACAACATCTGTTTCAATCTCAATTTTTCTGTATTCGTCGAATTTCCTGCCATCTGCTCTCTTACCTTGCTCAGCAAGTTTAGAAAGATAATCACGTTTCAAAGAAGCTACAACTGGCATAATTATTCTACCTCCAAGACAGATTTGTATTTATCTTCAATTGCTTTCTTCTGTATATCAGACACTACATGACAGCCCTTAATCGCTAGATCAAAAGCCTCATCAAACTCTTCTAATGTTAGATGACCATCCATCTGCAGAAGCAGTATCTCGCCTGTACGCGGTGAAATAGCAACAGGTAAATCAGCATCACCAAAGTTATCCTCCTCCTTACCAAGGTCAAGGACAACTTTGCCGTCTATCTTACCAGCAGCACAGGCCACAGGTATGTCCTTCATCGGTATACCAGCATCAGCTAGTGCCACACCCGCTGCAGTAAGACCAGCGCATCTTGTACCAGCCTCAGCATCTAAAACCTCGATGCTTACATCAATGGATGCTCTGGGAAACTTTTCAGTTAAAATCACTTTTTCTAAAGCCTCAGATATAACCTTTGATATCTCAACGCTTCTCCTGTCAGGCCCCGGCCTCTTACGGTCTTCGACACTGAAAGCAGCCATGTTGTATCTGGCGTTAACAATAGCTCTCAGCGGGTTCTGCGTATGCCTTGGTAAAGCTTCTCTAGGCCCGTATACAGCTGCGAGAACCTTATTGCCACCCCATTCAAGGTAACAAGATCCCTCAGCTCTATGTAAAACTCCTGCTTCAATTTTGATTTTTCTAAGTTCATCCGGTTTTCTGCCGTCTAATCTTTTTCCTTTGCTATCTATCAATTTAACATCTGATTTCGAACTCATATTTATCGAACATCCTTTGCATCTTTCTTTAAGAAAGCCTCAATTCTGTTTGTAAGCCCATAGCTTAGGGCTTCATCCTCAATTTTCTTTATCGTTTGAAGTACTTTTTCTATACCTTCGTTATCGCCATCTATCCATATTCTTCCGTTTTGACCAACGAAAATACGAGACCTAGTATATTTCTTTAGGAGAGCTATCATCGAGCCTTTCTTACCAATGATCCTTGGTACTTTAGAAGGTTCGACGTTGATTATCTGTCCTCCATTTATCTTATACAAGTTACGATCGTTCAATGTGACCTGTATTTTCTTTGTTACATCAACTTGAAGAATCTTGGCCATTATGGAATCACCATGGTTTAAATATTTTTCTGTCTCGCCGAATTCTATATCCCAAGGCACCTCTGTTACATGCAGCAACGCAGGGTAAGGTGCATTTATATCAACTAGCCAACCAGATGATAACGCCTCTTCGACTATACCTATAACAAAATCGCCCTCGATTGGATCATAACGACCTTTCAGGGGTATCACGTTAATATACTCGGAGCTTTTGCTTAATACACCAATTCTTTCAGCGTATATTTTGCCGTTTTCAATAAAAGTACCATGGCCTGCTTTGTTTTTATGTATATCGCCGAGAAGTTGACTTGGAATGACTACTTCGCGTTTTTCTTCGGACATAAAATAATAACACCTTTTTAATCTTATTTTAGAATCTTTGTAGAAACATTACCTTTGGTAACTTCATTTAATCTATCATAAAAATCTGTTTGCATGCCAGCTGCGAGTCTGACGATGCCAATCCATGATCCATCAGATTGCCAATCCTCTCGCTCAAGTACACCAAAATTACGAGCAACGCCATAAGCCCTACCAGTGAACTGGGCCGGGATTTTAACAGAAATTCTGACCTGCTCAATTGAGATTGGAATGAGAGGCCTCAAAGCATCAATAACTACCTTAACCTGCTCATTTACTGATTTAAATGGATCAATATGAACACCTGCTTGCTCCATTGCCAACTCAATTCTCTGGCGTGGATGAGGCGACTTCGTCTTTGGGTCCATAGCATTTCTGACAATGATATCGATAATCCTATTCCTTTTGTTCTTCTGCATCCTGTGACGCTGGTCGGTAGTGAGTTGAATATCGCCTTTGAGAATAATCATCTTAGCGACTTCTTCTATATTATCGGTACCAAAACTTTTCTTCAGTGCCTCAGCAGAAGCATGTGAACCTTTCTTTGAATCTTTAAAAATGGCGTCAATGGCAAGGTTCTTTAAAATGTTTACATCTTTACCATCGATTAAATCAGATGCTGCATCAGGGTCAACTAACACCTCAAAGTGCTCTTCACCCTTTTTCAATCTAGCAATAACCGCCTCATCAAGACTAACCAACTCTATTTTCCCCCAAGAGCCTTGGCCACATAATTTTTAGTGTCATTAGGTGACAAAATATGAAACTTAAAAGATTTGTCAACAACCCCTATCTCAGTGGCATCAGAACTAAGTTTACCTTCGGTACCCTTATTGAGAGCTTTTATACCAGTATCAACAGCTTCTTCCATTGATACATCCTCTTTATAGTACTTCTCGAAGTAATCAACAGCACCGTTACGCCCTACTCCCTCACTACTGGCCTTATACTCCATATAAGCACCAGATGGGTCAGTAGAAAACAAACGTGCGCCAGTTTCGTCAACACCAGCTATCAATAAAGCTGTGCCAAATGGCCTTACACCACCGTACTGGGTGTAAGTCTGTTTAAAATCACAGATACGTTTTACAAGTGTCTTAATTTGAATCTTCTCATCATAAGTTATCTCATTAATCTGAGCATCTATACGAGCGCGATCAATCAGAGCCCTAGCATCAGCGACAAGACCAGACGTAGCGCAACCTATGTGGTTATCTATCTCAAAAATCTTCTCTATAGACTCAGGCTCAACTAAACGAGAAGTAATGCGCTTATCAACAATTAAAACCACGCCAGTCTTATATTTAAGTCCAACGGTAGTAGTCCCTCTTTTTACAGCTTCTCTAGCATATTCTACTTGAAACAGTCTTCCATCTGGAGAAAAGACAGTGATAGCTCTATCATACGCCATATTTGCGGGTTGCATTTATACAGTCACCTCTTATTATCTAATAAATTTTTATTATAACAATTTCTAATTTTTAAGTCAGAATACAATTACTATCTATATAGTTTGTGTTATCTGATCTTTTCCTTATCTATTATACTCCTTTTCTGTCGCCCCATATCATTTTATGAATCTGCAAACCTAGTTTAACGTTTAGTTTATCATCTAATATCCACTCCGCTAAAAGTTTAGGATTAGTGCCATAGACTGGTTGAAAAAAAACAGGACAAGCAGCTTCATATTTGCTAATTATTTTTTTAGCATACTCGTAATCTTTTTTATTTCCTATAACAAACTTCAACTGATCTTCTTTGCAGAGTTTTTTTATGTTTCCGATGTTCATTTTTTCGTGCATATCGGATGAGGGGCATTTAATATCAAGAGATATCATCAAAGATTTTTTACCACAAATTTTTCCTAAATCTACGCTGCCATTTGTCTCCAAACAAACATTATATTTATTTTTTATGAGAACATCTATCAGAGATGTTGTATCATTTTGTATTAACGGCTCGCCACCAGTTAAACAAACATATTTACATTTATATTTAATAATACTTTTGATTATTTTTTCTATGCTCATCTCTTCTCCATCAGAGTATGCATATTTTGTGTCACAGAAACTACAACGTAAATTACAGCCCGTGGTTCTAATGAAAATACTTGGTAAACCGGACCAACTGCCTTCACCCTGTATAGAATAAAAAATTTCGTTTATCTTCATTTGCTCAACTTACATCAAAAGAGTCAATTAAAATATTTTTCTACATAAAAAACTAAATTTTTTTTTATCTTCTAGTCTTCATTGACTCTACTATTTCTCTCCCGAAGGGAGTGAGCCCATAGAGTTTTATGTCTTTTCCACTGTTTTTCATCTCAACTATCTCAAGACTTATAAGTGATTCATCCTGCTTGTACCTGGACTCCATGCCGCGTATTGCACCGATTACGTTAGATGGAGTAGTTTTAACGTGATAAGCAATCTCAGAAGTATAACTACAACTAGGACTTATATCAAAAAGATATTCCGCTATTTTCTTCCTGATATTGCTTCTCCTCAGCGCTCTCATCGCTAAGGGGACTTTAATATCTGGAGAAGTCTGAATTTTATCGTCTTCTCGTTGCATCCCATCCACTAGCTTTCCAACAAGAGATGCTATTCCACATTTATAAATCATTCGCTCGGTGAATAACTACCTGCATATGCAAGTGCATATGCATGTATGACTTAGAAAAATTATGTAAACGATTTTTTTTTTAGTTAAATTAAAATTTTTTTAGTTTAAATGGTGAAATTATACTCAAGTGGGCCTGTTGAGATTTGAACTCAAGTCTATGGCTCCCGAAGCCACAAGGATACCAAGCTACCCCACAGGCCCAAGATTAAACTACGTATCAAAATCTATGTTTATGTAAAAGATGTTTTTGGTAAAAAAAAGTTTGTTTATTTTATTTTTTTAAGCAATTCGTTGAACTCTGAGTATTTATCTGCAAGTATTTTTGCTGATTCTTTTAATGCATCCTTTGCGCTTATTGATCCATCTGTTTCAAAGTGAAACAAAAACTTGTTTTCATCGTTGCTAATAGTTATTGCATTGTTCTCGCATGCCTCCATGCATGATTTGCATGTTGTGCATTTTTCTATGTCAGTAACCACTAGTTTGTTGTTTTTTATCTCCAAGATTTTTTTCGGGCAAGCATCTACACATTGTTTACACAGATTACAATTTTTTTGGTTGATTTCAACAACCGGATAATATTTGTATGCTGGTGCTTGAACACATTGCCATTTTGCGTGGTCTTTTCCACGTCCAAGAACAGCCTCTACCTCCAATATTAAACGTTGTTCACCATATAGTTCCACTATGGGAATCTTATCTTCTTTTATAGCCCAGCTTTTTTCCTCTGGCTGAAGGTCACCAGAGTAGACGACGCCTTTTCCCTCTTTACTGAGAGTGTATCTTACTGTGCAGTTCGGGCATCCTTTCCCGCTGCAAACGCACTCATTCTTAAATTTTAACAGACTAAGATCAGTTGGAATAGGTATCATGCCAAGACGATGGGATATTATTTCATCAAAAAGCGGGCTTGTGTTATCATATATAACAACATCATCTACAGCAAGTTTTGGTAGCTCTGAGAGCATTATTCTTCTGAGTGTATTGACAAAATAGGGTTTTGTGTCCTCAATTTTTAAAACAGCTTTTTTAGGTTTTAATTCCTTAACCTCGATTTTCATTGTTGTCACCTAAACCCTTCTACCACGTCTGCCGCCTTTTTTCCTGCAGCCGTCATGTGGTATTGGAGTAACATCCTCTATTTTGCCTATCTTTAAACCACTTCTTACAAGTGAACGTATTGCAGCCTGGGCACCACGACCTGGTGTAGTCGGTTTATTTCCTCCCTGGCCTCTAACTCTGACATTTACAGTATCTATCCCTTTCTCCATAGCGGCCTCTGCGACTATCTGTGCAATCTTCATAGCATTATAAGGTGAACCTTCATCCTTAGCAGATTTTGTGACCATCCCGCCAGAACAACGTGCTATTGTCTCAGCACCTGTTGAATCTGTGATTGTTATAATTACGTTGTTGAAAGATGCAAAAATATGTGCAACGCCTATTCTACTCATTTTGTTTTTCTCCTTCTTTAACCTCTGGTTTATTCTCTACCACGGTTTTTTCTTCTTTTATTTCATCTGGTTTGTTAACTACTTTTTCCGGTTGAGTTTTTTCTGCGGGCTGTTCAGCTTTTTGTTCTTTTGGTTTCTCAGATGGTACCTCTTTTCGGATTGGTGCAGATTTAAAATCAGCTTTTGGTCTAGCCGGATGTGTAGCGTCATTCATTGGTGAACTAACGAGATAAGTAATGTTTCCTTCTTCCTCTTTTGTAACCATATAACTTGGAACAGTTACTTTTCTGCCATCTATAGCAATATGGCCATGTGAGATGAGTTGTCGAGCCTGAGTCGGCGTGCTAGCAAAACCTTTTAGATATGCGATAGTCTGAAGCCTTCTAGACAATATTGATTCCGTGTTTAAAGCTAGTACATCATCTAAAGTTGGGTTAGGTGCTAATATATTCAGCCTTGTTAAACTCGTTAAAAGCTGTTCGCTCTCTTTTTTTGTCTGAGAGTCGCCACCTCTAATTTTTGCTAGTAATTCCCTGGCTTGGTTACGATATCTCTTAAGGGCAGTTTGGGCCTTCCAAATCTCTCTCTTGTTTTTCAAACCGTATTTCTGAACTAGCTCTTTCTCAGCCTGTATACGCTCCGCCTGCCAAGGATGACTTGGAGTCTCATATCTTTTTCTAGAAAACTTTGGTTTACCCATAAAAATCACTCTTTACCTTTTTCTTTATCCTTATCTTTGGCTGCAGCTTCTTTAATTATTTTTCTGGATACGCCCATCGCCAAACCGATTCGACCGTGAGCTCTGGTACGCTGTCCTCTTACAGGAAGACCTGCCTCATGTCTCACACCTTTGTATGATCTTATCTTTTTCATTATGTTTATTTCTTCTCTCAATCGAGTATCGATATCTACACCTATGAGATGTAAGTCTGCCCCGGTCTCGTAATCCTTACGATGATTAAGCATCCACTTTGGTCCAAGTTTGTTTATATTCCCAAGGACCTCTTTGATTTTTTCTACCTGATCATCTTTTAAGTCCCCGATCTTTGCCATTCTGTCAAGACCTGCTAAATCAGCGACCATGGTACTCATATGCAAACCTACGCCTTTTACTGTAGCCAAACCATGAATAAGTGACTTTTCACCGTTAATATCTGTGTTGGCAATTCTTACTATATATTTGAAATCAGGCCCTCTCTTTGGTAACTCTTTTTTAATCTCTGGTTTTCCTTGTTTGCCCTTTTTCTCCTGCGTGCCATCTTTTTGTTTCATTTTTTCTTTGGCAGGTTCTTGCGGCTTTGCTTCTTCTTTTATATCCTTTGGTGTTTCCTTAGTTTGAACCTCTGTTTGTGGCTTTTCTACTTCTTCGTCTTTAACTTCTTCAGGCATCTTTTCATCTGGTTTTGATGTATCGTCCAAGTTAATACCTCAGTATATTGTAATATCAATTACTCCCTATCATCATAAGAAAGTATTTGCCATTAATAAAGGAAGTTATATTTAAGCGTTAGGTACACTCAAATTTTACGTTAAAAACATATAAATGCCCTAGAATGTTCTCAATCCAACTTTATTAGTAACTCCGACGCCAGGAATCCTTAGTCTCTTTTCTATGATATCAACAATTTCAGAAAGTACTGCAGTAAAAAGTAAATAAATTAAAGCCACGACGATGAAAGTTTCAAAGTATCTAGATGAATGTGACGCAATATCTTTTGCTTGAAACGTTAGATCTCTTACTTGGATATAGACAACGATTGAAGTATATTTTAAAAGATAGATTAATTCATTTGACCAAGCAGGAATTGAAATACGTAATGCTTGGGGAAGGATGATGGTGCGTATTGATTGAAACTTAGTCATTCCAAGAGTTCGTCCTGCAACCATCTGATTTGATGGTATGGCTTGAATTGAGCCTCTAAGATATTCAGCTTGGTATGCTCCACTGTTTAGAGACAATCCTATCATCGCTGCTTGTATGGGTGAAAAAATAATGCCAATGGCAGGTAGACCATAATAAATGATAAATAATTGTACGAGGAGAGGCGTCCCTCGAAAAACTTCAAGATATGCTGTGCAAAAATATGAAATTAATTTGTGTCCATATACTCTTCCCAGAGCAAATAATAAGCCCAGAGCAAAACCTACTGATATCGCGAAAAATGTAAGTAGAAGAGTTACGGGTACCCCTTCAAGGAGTTCCGGTAATGATTTCAAAAGAAATTCAAGGAATCCTGAGTTTTCCGTTTTTCATCACTCCTGTCCATATAATGTTGAGGTTTTTCCAAGGAATTCTTTGGTTCTCTCCATTTTTGGGTGTTGGAACATTTGATTAGGCGTACCACTTTCGATAATCTTTCCGCCTTCCATAAAAATAATTTCATCAGCAACATTTCGTGCAAAACCCATCTCATGGGTGACTACCAGCATTGCAACTTTTCCCGCAAGGACCTTCATGACATCAAGTACATCACCTATCAATTCAGGATCAAGTGCTGATGTGGGTTCGTCAAACAAGATAATATCGGGATCCATGGCTAAAGCGCGTGCGATTCCAACCCTCTGTTTCTGTCCGCCAGAGAGTTGCGCTGGATGTTGGCTTGCCTGTTTCTCCAAACCAACTCTTTTCAATTCTTGCAATGCTCTTTCACGAGCCTCTTCTTTATCAATTTTTTTAACTTTTTCAAGTCCTATACTAACATTTCGGAGTGCAGTCAGATGATTAAAGAGATTGAAATCTTGAAAAACAAAACCAATCTTTTGACGAATCCTATTGATATCTACAGATGGGTTTGTTAGTTCCTCTCCATCGAGCCATACTTCTCCTTTATCTGGAGGGTCTAGTTGATTTATGCATTTAAGAAGAGTGCTTTTTCCTGTCCCACTTGCTCCAATGATTACCTTTGTCTCAGCTTTGTCTACATTGAATGAAATTCCCTTTAAAATCTCACAAGCACCATACGATTTGTGGATATCTTTTACTTCCAACATGTGCATAGTTTTTCTTCTCCTTTTATCTTGCAGTGGTCATCTCATAACCAGAAATTCTAAATCTTTTTTCAAGATAATTCAAACCCCTGTTTATTGAAAATACGAGGACAAAATATAAGAATGCAATAAATAAAAGAACATACAAAATCGCATCAGGGTTCATTGAAGTTATAGCATCTCCTCGTGCCATCAACTCAACAACGCCTATACTGAATGCTATCGAAGTATCTTTTAAAAGAATTGTAAACTCGTTTGACCATCCTGGAATTGATAATCTAAGTACTTGAGGCAAAATAATATGATAAATTGTTTTGGATTTTGTCATACCTAACGATATCGCTGCTGTTTTTTGTCCCTCAGGGATTGCAAGTATTGCGCTTCGATAAATTTGAATTTGATACGCAGTGCTATGTAATACTAAGCCGATAATAGCTGCAAAAAATGCCTTTATATGGATGCCTTGCTGGCTTAAACCAAAATATAACAGAAAAAATATAACAAGTAGCGGCAATCCCCGAAAAATTTTTTCATATAAATAAATAAGAAAAGGGATAGGCTGTCTTGTGTAACATCGCCCCATAGCCAATAGTATCCCAAACAATGTTGCTAATGCAACACTGATTATGGTTAGTACTATCGTGGTGATAAGCCCTTCAATTAGGAAAGGAATATTATTGATTATACTATCGATCCACAACAGGACCACATCATTCTTCGATCATCCATTCCTGTTCAAAGTATTTCGTTTTTAAATCTGTGATATACTGAGTTCCTTCCAACTGTTCTAAACCCGCATTCAATACATTTAGAATGGTTGTATTTCCTTTTTGTACTGCAAAACCAAATTGTTCATTTGTGGTAATTGTCATCGTTATGCTCTTACCATTTTTTCCATTAAACCAATCTGCAACTGGCTTGTCAATAACAACAGCTTGTATTCGATCACTATCTAAATCAGACACAGCACCAGTATATAGAACATATGGCTCATATTGAGTTTCACTGATAATTCCTGTGTCTATGAGGTTTTCTTGTATCCATATTTCTCCTGTTGTATATCGTTGAGCACCCACTTTTTGCAATGCTCCAAAATCATCGGTTGAATTGATGGTTAAATTAGGATTGTTGTTAAGGTTAACTAACACAGATTGGTTAGAATCGAAATAAGGGATAGTAAAATCCATTACTTTGCTTCGATTCACGGTGATCGTATATCCTGCAGCAATTACATCGATTGATTTACTGGTTAATGCAGTTTCAAGAGAGTCGAAATCCATATTACGTACTTCAACTTCATAGCCCGCATCAGTGAGTATTTTTGTTACTAATTCAATGTCGTATCCTACTATAGTTGTATTTTGATAGAATTCAAAAGGCGGAAAATAAGCATTTGTTCCAACAATAATTTTGTTTTCGTTTTCTTCTTCCATACATCCTGACAAAGCAACAGATATCGACACCATTGCTATTATCAAAACCATTGATATTGCTTTCATTTCTTTTCTCATAAATTTTCCTCCCACTTTTGATAAACATATGTTTTGACTATTATTTAAGTTTTTTAGTTTTATGAAAAAATTAGATTGATGCTACTTTTTTATACGCTATCGTAATTCATATATTCGATTCAGTGGAGTAATTTGTTATGTCAGAATCTAAGTTTACGAAAATAGAAGAAGTAATCGATGGAAAGAAAACTGGTAAAACAATACATATTCGTGGTTGGATATATAGAACCAGAAGTAGCGGAAACATCGTTTTCACCGTAATAAGAGATGTAACAGGAATTCTGCAGGCTACTGTAAAAAAGGGCAATCTTTCTGATAAAGAGTTTGTTGATGCAGAAAAAGCTTTGATAGAATCATCCATAGAAGTCGAAGGTGTTGTAAAGGAAGATAAACGTGCGCCTGGTGGTTACGAACTTCAGGTGGCAGGTTTTCATGTTGTAAATTTTGCTGAGCCTTTCCCAATCGTGAAAGATCAAAGCCCTGAGTTTTTACTTGACCAAAGGCACCTCTGGATTAGGTCGCAACAGCTTTCATCGGTTTTAAAGATTAGATCGACTGTTGTTGGCGCTATACATAAATTTTTCAGGAACCATGGTTTCTACGAGTTTGATGCACCTGTTTTACAACCAAGTCAGTGTGAGGGTGGTTCAACTCTTTTTGAGGTCAAGTATTACGAAAACAAAACCTATCTCTCGCAGTCTTGGCAGCTTTATGCAGAGGCAGCAGTATTTTCTCTTGAAAAAATCTACAACATGGGGCCAACATTTCGTGCAGAGAAATCAAAAACTTCCAGGCATCTCTCAGAGTTTTGGATGGCTGAGATGGAAGCCGCTTGGATGGATCTAAATGATGTTTCACAGATAGCAAAGGATGAAGTAAAATTCATTTTAGATGAGGTTTTAAAAAATAATCAGCGCGAACTTAGCATACTTGGTCAGGACGTAAAGAAACTACAGCGTATAGCAGAATCAGAGTTCCAAACAATCACCTACACAGAGGCAATAAAAATACTAAATGAAAAAGAAAACATGGGTTTAGACTGGGGCAAGGATCTACGAACCATTGAGGAAGATAAACTCATGAATCATTTTACAACACCCGTAGTTGTAACAAATTACCCGGTTGATATAATGGCTTTTTACAAACCACGTGATCCAAAGGATCCTAAAACAGCACTCTGCTTTGACATGATAGCACCTGAGGGATACGGTGAGATAGTTGGTGGTTCACAGCGTAGCCTTGACATAGAGGATATGAAAAAAAGGCTAGAGGATGCAGGTGAAAAAGTTGAGAACTACGAATGGTATTTTGATCTTCGGAGATACGGTTCAGTACCGCACTCAGGCTACGGCTTGGGTGTTGAACGACTAGTTGCTTGGATATGCAAACTAGAGAACATTAAGGATGCCATTCCTTTCCCGAGAACAATATTGCGTTTTAAACCTTGATAAGGTTTTTTTATGAAATCAAGAGTTCATGTGATCATATCAGGGCGAGTTCAAGGAGTATGGTTCAGAGCAAGTACTAGAGATAAAGCTCAGCAACTCGGTTTAAAAGGTTGGGTTAAAAATACGCGTGATGGTAATGTAGAGGCAGTCTTTGATGGGGAAGAAAAACTAGTAAAAAAAATGATAGAATGGTGTTATCATGGCCCACCTTTAGCAGAAGTTGAAAACGTAGAAGCTAAAAAAGAACAATCATCTGATGATTTCGATGATTTTTACATTAAACACTAAAAATACTATTCTTCTTTTGTTTCTTTTTCTTCTTTTTTCTTAATCTTTTTCTCTTTCTTTTTTTCTTTTTCTTCTTCTTTCTTTTCTTTCTCTTCAGCTTTTTTTTCTTGATGTTGTTTCTCTCTGACCATGCCACCCTGGAGAATACGAATTCTTGATTTCATCCCGTTGATCCTTTCTTCTACAAGCTTCCTTTTTATTGTAAAATCAGCTTTTGTAATCTTTCTACTATCACATTTTAGCTGTAGATCTGTGATTCTCATTTCTTCTTTTTCGATTCTTCTTTCCAGCTTAGCAATATTTTTCTCCAATCTCTCGATGAAACCCATGTTATTTGCCCCACAATTCTTTTCTATGTGCCTCAAGGGTATTGTTGTCTTTACCTAAATATTCTGCGAAAGTTTTTACCCTTTTGCTGCCTTTTTCGTATGGCTGGGGAAAAACCTCTTTATATTTTAGATCCCTGAGTAAATGATGATCGAGGATAACATCGCATCTAGTATTTTCTATTATCTCTACAAGGTTATCAGATGCATCCTGTAGATTTTTCGTACTAAACTTCCAACCTAGAAAGATAGTTGGTGGTCCATCCATGATGAGCAGATCAGGTTTCTGTTCAATTATGTATTCCTTGGCGTCTTTTGTTACAGGGCCTTGGACATCTGATGAATGCAAAATTCTTTTTTCACCGTCATCAACCGTTGTCATTAGTACGTATCCTAGTGCAACTTTTTCAGGTCCATGGAAAAATGGTGGAGAAAAAACGATCTGTGTATTGCCAATTTTATGTTGTGAGTGATCGCAGTATCTTAAATCGCAGATATTTCCCACGATTTTTTTGAATTCAGTTCCTCGTTCCTTTTGAGATTTGTTAATGTTTGTTGATATATCTTTAGCAAAAACTTTTTTGTTTTTGTAAAAGTTTCCCTCAGGATCATAGTGATCAAAATGATAATGGGATATGACCAAGATGTCTGATTTTTCTGCTATTTCTTCTATTTTCTTTTTTGTCGTGTAAAGTGCATCTAGCTCTTTTTGAGCTGGTGGCAGGCTGTATCGGTTAGGTCCAAGTGCTGCTGATGGGTCGATGAAAATTTTGCAGTCTCTGGTTTCAATGTATGTAGCCATTGATCTTACGCCAAGTGAGTCTGATGCAACTGGTATAATTTTCATGATTTACTTTGCTGTGAATATTTGAGTGTAATAAAAACGTATCCTATGGTAGTGACGGAGTTAATCTAGAAAAATTTGGCCTGCTCAAGTTTTATTTCGCCACTATTTGGGTATAGAGTTATTGATTCTTCGCACCTGTCGCAGTATAGCTCTATGATTAAGACTGAATCAAGTCTTTTTATTGGTATATATTTCATCAATTCCCCGCATTTTGGGCATTTTTGTTGAATCATTATTTTTTACCAATAATATTTATGTAGCTTTTAATATATAAATATTACTGATAATTAAGTTGCCAGTTTATTAACAACTAAAATATTCCTAAAATCATCGTTCAAAAATAACCTTACCATCATAAAAAATTTTGAAAACTCTATGATAAGGTATCATAGCATCAACCGTATGCATAAATGATCTCTCAAGCGCTACGATATCACCACCAGAAATAATTTTAGTATCGTTAGGTGCCCCTCTATGAACATACCAAATCTCAGCTTTCCCTAAATCAAAACCTTCTCTCCATTTCAAACCATTCAAAATATCTCTGGGGCTAGGCATATCTACAAAAATTCTCCACTAATATTCTTCAAAACCATAATCATATGTTTTTTACCATCGCCCTCAACTATAGACTCGTGGCCAGGATACAGATTAATCACATCAAGTTTAGCCAGACGCTCTATAGATTGTTTCAAAAGATGCTTGTCGCCACCGGGAAAATCATATCTGCCAAACCAACCATCTGAAAAAACAGTGTCACCAGAAATCAAAGTCTTACTTTCTTTACTATACAAACACATACTGCCTGGAGTGTGACCAGGTGTATGCAGAACCTCGAATTTTTCATCGCCAACAACAATAACATCTCCATCATTTACTTTCACATCAACTGGTATCTTAGGCATCACACCACCAAGCATCTTCGCAAAATCACTTTTTCCTCGTTCTATCTTGTAGGATGCCTCTTTATGTGCAATGATGCCGGCATTATTTTCTGTAATCTCAAACAATTTTCTGACCCCGCCGCAATGGTCGAAATGCTCATGTGTGATAACAATTTGTTTTATGGAAACCGGATCAACTAATTTTTTGATCTCTCTAACAACCATCTCATTGTTCAAACCTGTCCCACAATCTATAATAGTCGGTTTCTCGCCAGTTATGACATAAATATTTGAATCAAAATTATGACCATATATACAATTAACATGCATGTATCCAAATAATACAAGCAGATAAAATAAACCTTCTTATTTTCACAACAGCGGCTCATTTAAAAAATCTAGAGGAGTTAAAAACAAAAAACGTCATCTCTCCAGTCGTACTACTGTTACCATCCTCGTCGTAAACCTTTGCTTCAATAGTCTGTTTCATAAACGCCTTTTCATCCCATTTCATCTTATAGGGTTCCTGGGTAACTGTATCCCTAAGTTTACCATTTACATAAAACTCGGCTTTGCTAACTCTCTTGTCATCTATATCTAGACTAAAAGGACCAAAAACTACTGGTTTGAAGAAAGGCAATATCTTCTTGTTTCTAACATAAATGAAACTCTCAAATTTCACAAGTTTATACTTTAACGCCAAAAATAATGACACTGCAAATGCTATGATCGCTCCACCAATTAGCATCACCCACATCCATGAGAATTTTATTCCTTCTTCGCTGGTTGAATATGTCACAAAATTGTAATAAGCATAGTCACCAACGCTGTTGCCATTTTGATCTTTTACAAGTATATCAAGCCTATAATTATCGCTCTTTAGGCTACTGGGGGGAGTAAATCTAAAAGTCTTGTTATCATCTGTAATCAAAACCAGAGTACTGTCACTTGTACCAATTCCTTCCATTGAGGTGGTGTTGTAAAAATCTACATATACAATCTCAACTTCACTGTTATATGAGATCGTTATATTTGGGCTATCTCTATCAATAGTACTATGAGACACAGGATTAAAAACAGCATGACTTAGAGCAGGGGCTGGAGTAATATCACTATATATTAATTGATATTCTACTTCAGGGTCATCTAAAACATACGCCTTGTTATTTTTCCTCCAAAACCGATCTGAATTTAGAGATACATCATCTTTTTTCACTGCAAATTGTGCAGCCTTAGGATATTTATCTTCTACATCAAAAAAGATCCAGCCGTTTGTCTTCTGAACACTTACTTTAACAGTTGCGCTATCATTATCTTTATCCTCAATAACCTCCGTGATGGAACCCGAAACATGCGATACGAGTACGATTTTGTTTTCTGTTGCATTCCAGATAAACTCGGGTATTGATGTATCATTGACTGATATCAAAAAACATACGTCTCCGCTGATGTTTATGAAACCTGTGTGTGTTGATTTTAACACGTTGTTTGGATCATAGAAGCCATCCTGGATACCATCTCCGTCTGAATCATAACTATAAAATAAATCATTAAGACTAATACTATATTTGTTTTCTAGATAATCAAGTATTCCAGAAGATGTTTTAATCTGGCTAAACTCGGAAACATTTGCGTAGGTTGTATCAGAACCTGTTTTACTCGTATTATCTGTGACCGTTAATGTAACGGTATAATTACCATTTGTTGAATATACATGCTTAGTTGAAATCCCAGTTCCACTAGTTCCATCACCGAAACTCCAACTGTAGCTGACAATACTACCATCGAGATCAAAACTGCCTGTTCCATTGAAGAGTATCTCGCTGGCTACAACTCCACGATACGGACCATTTACGTCTGCAAACGGACTCTTGGTATCATTCTTGTTACCAGACGCATCTGTTGCGTAGATAATGCAGTATAATTGACTTGGTGTACCAGATGGTATTATAACTTTTTTGTATTCATCTTCATTCTTTTTTTCCATATCAACGGTTATGTGGTCACTGCCTTCGTACCAGTACTCGATTGTAGCTTTTGAGACTTCATGGTTGTCGGTTATTGTCGCCTCATATGTGTAGCTGTTTGGTAGAGCAGCGAAAGATTGACCATATTCATTTATCGATATCTCTGGCGGTTCCTTATCTGACATGGTTACATTTTTCATAGCTGTTTGAATTATATTGCCTGATGTGTCGTTCGCTATGAAATAGTACCCCATTTTACTAAGGGTTTTGTCGAGTGTTACATCTAAAACAAAGTAATTGCCATTTGTGTTTGTTAAAACCTGTGTGCCCCCAAGAGTCCCATGGCTCCAACAAACTTTGACTGTGAGATTTAATGCATCATCGCTATCATCTTTTACAGAAGCATTAAACGTGTATTTGTTTCCAGGTGAGCCTGTATTTGGAGATTTATCGGTTATTGTTGGCGGTGTTCCTTCTATTATCTCAAAATATTTCAGAGATGATGATGTTGATTTCAGATTATTTCTTGCATCTGTTGCTTTTACATAAAATTTGTATGTACCAACGGCAGTGTGGACTTTATTGCAATAATATGTCGTCCCTGTTTTGTTTTGTGTTATCGGAAATTCCATAGTTTTTCCATCAGGTTTTGTAATGTTGAGATAAACAACAGATACTTCTTGCGAGTTGTCTGTAACTATGGCTGATATGTATATGTAGCCCCCTGTTTTTATGGAGGATGGGTTTGCTCCCACGCTTGTTATCACTGGGGCGGTAATATCTACGATGGGACAGCCATCTTTGTTATTTCCATGTATTGTGTACGATGTTTCTCCAAGGCCATCCCCATTCGTATCGCTACCAGTATAGTCGTCCCAGTAGTTTCCACCAAGATAAGATTGTTGTAGTATATTTGTCCCGGAAGTTTTTGACGTATTCCAGCTGTTATTACGGTTTATGCTAACGTCATATGCGTTGTGTGTGTTATCATAAAATAAATTGTTGCAAACTTGGTTCGAGGAAGTAAAAAAATCTAGGTACACGCCGTATCCGGAATTAGCATAAATCTTATTTCCAGAAATTGAGTCATATGTAGAGTTATATAGTCTTACGCCGTCCTTATCATTGTCGTTTATTACGTTATCTGATATAATATTACTGTCATCAGCGAATAAAAACATTCCGTGCTCCTCATTGTAGCTAACTGTGTTTTTTCTCGCTATATTTAATGAGCCAACTATCATTAATCCATAGTTTGCATTGCTGTTAATGGTATTGCTGTATACATTGTTTATACTTGAGTTTTCAAGCCTAATTCCACTGCCGCCGTTGTTGTGTATCTGATTTGTTGATATGTTGTTGTCTGTACAATGATCATTTAGATATACGCCATTTTGATCGTTGTCTGAGATGTTGTTATTGTATATGGGGTAATTACTATTACTTGTCTGATTTAAGAAAATACCATTTTCGTTATTATTTTGTATAATGTTATTTTCAATTGAATTGCTGGAAGAATCATAAAAGAATATACCATTTGAGTTATCTGTGATGGTGTTGTAAGTTATATCGTTATTATCTGATTGATTTAGTTGAATCCCATCATCGTCGTTGCTTTCTATTATATTATCATATATCAAATTATTATCGCTGTTATTGACAAAAATTCCTATTTTTCCATTTGATATTACGTTATCTGTAATTATAGAGTTATCATAATTTACTTTTACTACGGCGTTTCCATTGCTGCTTCCTGTATTTTTAATGGTGAAATGGCTGATGTTTACATTTTGAGCAGATATTGTTATTGTATCCCCTGTGTATCCAACACTATCAATTGTAACAATATCTCTATCTTCACCAAATAAATCCGTTTTATTGTTTATTGTCAGTCTTTCATTATATGTGCCATCATATACTATTATTCTGTCCCCATTAGATCTATTGATGGCATCTTGTATTTTCTTAAAATGATCAACACCCCAACCAGGAGTTGAAATGTCGTAGTTATCGTCTACATAAAACTTAGGAAGAATCCCAGCTGTACAATTATTCACATTGATAAGAGAATAAAGACAATTAATAGTCAATAGGGTTATTAATATTATAACTAGAGTTTTTTGTTTCATCCCATCTGCCTGCGTATATACTTGCATATACAAATCTGTTTTGGTATTAAAAATATTCCTATAAACCAAGTATTGTATAAAAACGAAATCGATTAGTGGGCCTGCCCGAATTTGAATCGGGGTCTCTAGCTCCCAAAGCTAAAAGGATCGACCAAGCTACCCCACAGGCCCAGAATATCTGCTGAGTAACACAAACAAATATTTAAAAACTTTTATGTAGTCTTTATCTGTTTTATAGTTTCATGGATTTTAATATTAAAAAACCTGAACATTTTTTTGCATTTATTATACTATCGGCCTCCTTATTTCTTGTTATTGTGTTGCCCTTCTTAGTCTTTTTTTTAGGGTCTACTTCCACTATCGATGCAATTAAAATTACAGATTCTCTTATGATTTTAAACGTGATAATTATCCTAGCTATATTTCTAGGGGCACCTTTTTTTTGGTATCTACTTGTAAATCAGTTATCCATAAAACAAATGCTTAGCAGTCTTAAATTACGAATTGAAGGAATAGACCAGGCAATTCTATGGGGCACCTTAGCTGCAATACTTATAGTCATTTTGGAGATTGTAATCAGTACTCTACTAGTTGGAAGTGGTATAATTCAAAAAGATTTTTCAAATGCGCCTATGCTCTTTGCGTATACTTCTCCATTTGTTATGCTTTTTGTGATATTGGTTCAATCACCAGTTGAAGAGATATTTTTCAGAGGATTTTTATTGCAGAAAATTGATGCACTTCTTGGAAAGAAGATTGCTATTATTTTGGCAGCTGTATTGTTTGGTTTGGCTCATTTTTCTTATGATGCGCCACTTCTTGTTCTAGTTATTATCTTAATGGGGATTATTATGGGTTTTATTTTTGTTAAAACAAAAAATCTTTTCTCTTCGATAACAGCGCATTTACTTGTTAATATGACTGCTTTTGTTCTCTATCTTATCGGCAAATCATTGAATGTTTAAGCGTTAATTCTATAAAGGGCGTATATATCTCAACCCATCGATAGGTGATTTGTTATGGGAAAAGAGAGAACATTTGTGATGATTAAACCCGATGGTGTTCAACGTGGTTTTATTGGTGAGATTATTAGTCGTTTTGAAAAAAAAGGAATTAAACTTGTAGCTATGAAATTAGTATCGGTTAGTAGGGAACTAGCTGAGAAACACTACGGTGTTCATAAGGGCAAACCTTTTTTTGAACCAACTGTTAAATACATCACTTCTTCCCCTGTTGTTGCCATGGTTCTAGAGGGGAATAATGCAATAGAGATGGTTAGAGGTATGATGGGTAAGACTGATCCTCAACAGGCAGCGATGGGTACTATCCGGGGCGACTACGGGCAGTTTATAGGAAGAAATATAGTCCATGGCTCGGATGGTCCTCAGACCGCCGAGTTTGAGATAAACCTGTGGTTTAAACCAAAAGAAATAGCAGACTATAAGCGAATTGACGAAGAATGGTTGACAGAATAATTTTAATAATCATTTGATCTGATATCAGACCAGGTATAATTATGGGAATGCAGATAGGTATAGTGGGGAAGCCTAATGTTGGGAAATCCACTTTTTTTAATGCTGCTACTGATGCCCATGCAGAGATCGCAAACTATCCGTTTACAACAATCGATGCTAACCATGGTGTTATGTATGTACGCAGACAATGTCCATGCAAAGATTTTAACATAAAATGTACCCCGCATAACTCTAAATGCATAAACGGAACTAGATTTGTGCCAATTGAGGCTATAGATGTAGCTGGTCTGGTACCTGATGCTCATAAGGGCAGGGGTTTGGGAAACAAGTTTCTAGATGATCTTAGGCAGGCCCATGCTTTGATTCAAATTGTGGATGCATCTGGTTGTACTGACATGGAAGGTAACATATGTGCTATTGGTAAATACGATCCAATTGATGATGTTGATTTTCTTGGAAAAGAGATCACCTATTGGTTGATGGGCATCATAAAAAAGAGTTGGGAGGATATAGCTAGACGATGTGAGTTGGAGGGTAAAAAAATCGATAAGATGCTAGCAGAAAAGCTGACTGGTTTAATGATGAAAGAGGAACACATACATAATGCTATTAGGACAATTGGTCTCAATATGGAAAAGCCTTCTACTTGGGATGATGAAGATTTACTAAAACTCTCAGAGTATATAAGAAAGATAAGTAAACCCATGTTGATAGCATTCAATAAATGTGATGTTGCTCCTGATAATCTTATGGCAAAAGCAGATGAGCTTAGAAAAAAAGGTTATATCGTTGTTCCTACCAGTGCTGAATCTGAGCTTGCATTGAACAACGCGGCAAAGAAAGGTCTGATTGAATACAGCCCAGGTAGCAACGATTTTAAAATAATAAACGAACAAGGATTAACTGAAAAACAACTGAAAGCATTAGAATACATAAGAACACATGTTTTGAAAAAGTATGGTTCAACAGGCATACAAAAATGCATAGAAGAAGCAGTTAAAATGTTGAATCTGATTGTTGTTTATCCTGTGGAGGACGAGACACACCTATCTGATAAACAAGGCAGAATTCTGCCAGATGCTCATTTAATGCCACGTGGAAGTACCGCAAAAGACCTAGCATACAGGGTTCATACTGACATAGGGGACCATTTTATTAGAGGAATAGATGCCAGAACACACCGCGTGATAGGATATGATTATGAACTAAAAGACGGCGATGTGATAAGAATAGTAGCAGACATCTAAAAAATAAATTTTTTTATTGTTTTATTACGCCCTTTCTACCGCACTTTGGGCATTCTATTTTTGTCTCAAAAACTCCTTCTTCTTTCTCGGCAGTAAAAATGTTTTTACACTCAGGGCATCTAATTGTTAACTTTTTCTTTAAAGGTGATTGTTTCAGAGGCTCCTCAGCTTTATTTGTGCCAAATTGCCTTTTTTCTATAGCAGATGACAGAGCCTGTTCAAACAAAGATGACGTCTGTTGCTCCTTTTTTTCAGAGTAATCTTGCTTTGAGATATCAGATTCAGGCTCTTGCTCAAATGTTCTTTCATAAGGTCCTTTTACATCAACCGGTTCTTCTTTCTCAGGCAGCGACTCTTTTTTTGTTTTTAATCTTAGTTCAGGTGCAGGATATTGCTCAGAATCGGCGTGGTCCTCCTGTATGTATCCTTCAAAGGAGTCTTCCCCAGTAGATTCAAATGGTTGTTTAGCAATTGGTGCAATTTTTTTCGAAGATGGTTTTTTAACAACAACTTTTCCTTCTCCGGAAGATTGTATCTGTGTAATCTTTCCCATGGATTGTTTTTCTGCAAATTTTTTCTGCTTTTTCAATCCCATAAAATACTTAAAATAAAAATTTGGAACAATTATTAAATATAATATAGATCCCGCTAAGGAAATAGCAGAGGATATGAACGGGAAATATTGATAATTTATTAGTACGCCGTTTAAAATAAGCGGCGCTCGTGCACCATTTATATCGCCTGTGTTTTTTATCAAAACCCAACTTAAAAGCACAGATAAAGCACTAAATATTATGTTTACACAAATTATCAACATTATAATTTTTGCTACATTCGAATATTTGTTTGATACTATGAGCATTAAACCAATGAGAGATAGTATACTAAATAGTATGAGCATCCAATTACAAATAACAATCATATTCAAACTATCAAATAAAATATTGTTATTGTTTTTTATTGCATCTATATTGTAGTACAATATTTCCCCAGTTATATCCTCTGCAAAACAAGGTAAAATCGAAATAAGAGTCAAGCTAATTATACTAGACACTAAAATTAGATTTGTAATCTTCCTGACTCTTGGAACAAATATTTTTGTCATCTTTTATTCACCATGGCTGGGAGTCGTCGTTTCTGTAAAATCGATTTTTGATAATTTCTGCATTTCTTTAAAATCCATTCTAATGACTGTGAAAATTATTCTAATAATCACAAACCCTAGAATAATTAAAACGAAAGACGCAGGAAAAGCGACTGCAATTATTTTAGCATTAATAAAATGGATATTGTAATATAGAAGAATCTGCGCCCCTATGAATTTTATTACAGATAAAACAATAAACATGCACGGAAAGATGGCAGTTGTAGTTATAACAAAATGGATGAGGATAAATATCTCTGATGAAAAATTGAGTATTTTATCCAGTATCCAAAATATCAAAATCAATATGCATAGTACAACCAAGACTATAACTGCATTTTCCGATAGTTTTGGTGCAGAGCTGAAATCATTCGTTGACAATCCTAAGTGGTATGGTTGGGAAAATAGATTTGTGATATCTTTGCTTGCATTGATATCAGTAACTTCTCCGCTTTCAGTGTATAGAGCAAAATCTCTGTTTATAGATACTTCTATTTTTGAGCTGCCGGTATCGTATTTAATATATCCCCATGTTACATAATTAATAGATATCCAAAAAATTATTGCGGTAGCAATTAATAAGATACATAATAATGGAAATTTTTTCTTGTAGGTTGTTTTCTTCCTTTTTTTATCGTCAGGTTTCTTAACTCCACGTTTGTCTTCAGCGTTTTTAAATGCTTCGTCTAAAAATTGTTCTTTTAGTTTTTTTTCCTTAATCGAATTAACTGAATTATCCTCTTCTATTAACTCTCCTTTCACCATCACGGAGCATAATAAACTAATAATTGCTTATTAAATCTTTTGAAACAATATAAAATTATTTTTTATCAAGGATTTTATCTTTTTTGCATTTGCATAATTATCTGCGATATAGCTGCATAATTATCTGCGAAACAGCTTTTTATACGTACATTAAAATATGTTTTTTGGGATCACTCAAGGATAATATTTCCAGGAGGGGAAATGTGCTGAGGAGAAAAACCAGTAAGAAGGAGCTATCAAAAAAATTTACGAAAAGCAAGCTCCGTGTTTTAAAATCAGCAGCTATTACACGTCCTGGTAATAGACATATATTGAAAGTTAATAAAATTAGGAAATTGCCATCTATTAATCTTAAATGGATTTTTTTACTTGTTTCCATATATGTTGGTTTGGGTCTGACTCTTCTAGTTATACAGCAATTTTTTGAATTGATAAAAGATATAATTGTTTATAGTCTCATGGGTTTTTTTACTTTTTTTATGAGTTATTTTGGGTGGAGACTCGCTCAGATTGTTAAAGATGTTGTCAGAAGAGAGGTTAGAAAAGAGCATCTTGAGTATCAAACACAGTGATAGTTTGTTTTATAAATGGGCTATAAATAATCTTTTTGGAGTTGGTTTTGTTGATAGTGTTCGATAATCATCTTCATCTGAGGCGTGATGGTAGCTTTTTAGATGCTGTTAGAGACTTTAAAAAAGCAGGTGGCACTCATCTTGTTTTATGTCAGTTGCCCATGGTTGATATTGTTGTTAAGGAAAAAAGTTATAAGCCTTGTTATCAGGAAACTTTAGAGATGGTTAAAATAATTCGTTCTGCTGTTGATATCGGTGTTTTTGTAACTGTTGGCCCTTATCCTGTTGATTATATCAAGTTGAAAGAGATTTTTGGTAAAGCGCAGGCTATTCAGATAATGATGGATGGTATGGATCTTGCAGCTGATCTCTGTTTGGATCATAAGTGCATAGCTATCGGCGAGATAGGTAGACCCCATTTTCCAGTTGATGAAGAGACATTAGATGATTCAAACGAGATTCTTTTATACGGTATGCAGAGAGCTAAAGAGGTGGGTGTTCCTGTTGTGTTACACACTGAGAGTGCCACACCTGATTTGTGTAAAGAGCTCGTTATGATGGGCAAGAAAGCTGGTTTATCTGCGCATATGATTGTTAAACATTATTCGCCGCCGTTGATACGAATTGAGGAGAACCATGGTCTTATGCCATCTGTTTTAGCAAGCGAAAAAAATGTGGTTAGTTCTCTTGAGAAGGGTACGCGTTTTATGATGGAAACTGATTATATTGATGATCCCAAGAGGCCAGGGGCTGTGTTGAGTCCAAAAACTGTTCCCAAGAGGACATTGGATTTGATTAAAAAAGGGTTATTAACTGAAAAACAAGCTTATGAGATACATAAAGATAACCCTGAAAAAACTTATGGCATTGCTCTAGACGGATAGAGTTTTAAATAGGTTTATTATTCGATATAGCTGGGTGTAGCATGAGTCGGTTTAATCCAAAACAGAGGCTATGGCTTATTATAATTGCGTTGTTAGTTGTTGTAATAATCTTGGGCTCTTATTATATGCTTAATAATCCTGTTGGCGAATCTATATTAGTACTTTCCCCTGATGAGGTGATGAGTAGTAGCGGAGCATATGTCGGTAAAACTATAACTGTCGATGGGTACTTTTATCACGAGGCTACTGATGGGAGGGGTTTTATTACATCAAGTATAATTCAGCAGGGGGCCTCATTGACAAATTATAAGCGTCTACCGCTTGATTACTCTGGTGTTAATATCTCTTTAGCTGAGAATGTAAAGTATCGTTTTGCAGGTGTTCTGATTGAAGAAGAGGCTAGTGCTGGCAAATCAATCGTTTTAGTTGCAGAGAAGATATCCCCGGTATAACTTTTCTTCTTGAATTTTTTCCATTTTGGTTTTTTTACGCGATATCTTTAAATATAATTATTGTTAAGTATTAACATGATAAATAATATCTATATGGGATGGTTAAGTTGATTAAACATGAATTGTGAAGGAGAGAAACCAGACTATCATAAAAAATTCGAAATTACAAATAAGAGGAAAAAAGTGAAGATCGTTGTTGCTATCATAGTAATATTATCGATAGTCGGTGCAATTGGATCTTTAGCATACAGTGCGGGTTTTATCCCAGTAAAAGATTTTTTAGATGTAAAGGAACCACCAGGATCTTATGTAGAACTTAATGCCGAAGATTTTATTGAAGAGTATCCGGAGATCAATGATATGCCAAACTTGGATAAAATAAAATACAAGGCATATGGTGCAGACGAATCAGTTGAGTCCATTGCAAAATATTACAAGGAAAAAATGGAAAAAGATGGATATAACCTATTACGTGAAGGAACAGCATATCTGGATGGAAAAAACTTTCAATATTATGGTTTTTTAAAAGGACTTACAGCAGTTGGTGTACTATTGGTGTCTGGTGCAGATCAAGAAATTGGCCATAACACCATGGTTGTTTATACAACCGGTAGTGCTCTTGATTACAAGGAAATCCTTGATTGGTATCAAAATCAGACTTAATCTCTTTTAGCCGAAATATCCTAGCTCGTCTGTTTTTTCTTTAGATGCACTTTCCATTTCTTTCAGCTGATGAGCTATATATTCTATCTCTTTAGCTTTTTTCTCCAACTCTGATAAGTTAACGTCGAGGTTTAGCATTTTCATTAAAATTTTTAGGACTGCTTTAGCGCTTTTAGGATCCACTAGATACCCTGGTGTTTCTCCCATAAAACATGCGCCTTTCATCCCTCTAAGTTTACCTAAACCCAATATTAATCCACTGGCTCCTACTATACCGCCACCTGGTTCGTTTTTCTTAAACACCGCACCGTATTTCTTCATTTTAGCGACAAGGTTTTTGTCTGTGGTTGCGCATAAAACTTTAGGTTCTTTTATTTCATGTCCCAGACCATATCCGCCAAGTGTGAAAATTTCTTTCACGTTTAACTCCTGGATAATGTCCAGTATTTTTTCTGCTAGATCATATTGACCATGGGACGAAAGACCCTGATAATCACCTGTTAAAAGTACTAGATCCCTCTGGTTTTTTTTCTTTGCTTTCAAGTAATAAAACTCGTTGTTTACAAGTTTAATTGTACCATCCATATTTATGAAAACCTGTGGTGGGAAATCTTTGCTGTATAAATCAGCGAATTTAGTCGCATTCGTCTCTTCTATTATGTGCTCTACTGCTAGTTTTCCAACATTCCCTATACCTGGTAACCCTTCGATAAATATCGGATTTCTAAGTTTAGGTTTTTTTGCAACATATTTTACAGCGACACAATCCATATTATACACCTTTTTCAAGTTTCTTTAACTTCCTTCTATAAACACCGTAGTTATCCTGTGGTGAAAAACGTGGTGGGTTTTTTGATACAGTTTTTTGCCCGCACTTAGCACAGACATCATTCAATGTGTATTCATTGCATTTTTTACAGTACATTATATTGGGCATTATTCCTCCATCTTCCTGTGGAGTTCACATTCGCCCTTGAAATTCTTTATGTATTCTGTTACTCGCTCTGTAGCTTTTTTCATTTGGTCCTCAGCTATCTTGTAATCTGGTGCTCTGACATTTATCATGTATTTTGGTGCGCCGATATACTTTATTTTTATATCAACGTCTTCGAAGTCACTTTTTTCTGCGTTTATTAGAGCATTGCGTATATGATTGGCACCATCTGGTAACCAGGAATTTACTGTTAGATGACCTCTTATTTCTACAAACTGGATTGTTATATTCTCAGATGCAATTTTTTCAAACTCTTTTAACCAATCGCCTTTAAAACCATCTCTTTTAAGAGCCTCTGGGTCGTATGCAGATTCTTCAAAAGCTGCATGTAATGTACCATATTTTTTTATCAGGTCGTTACCAAATTCTTTGTAACATTGCTCAACTGTTTTACCCAAATTTTTTGATATCATCTCTATTAATTTTTCTGATTTCTGACAGTTTTTCCATTCCTGTACTTTATCCCTTTTTTGGTGTTCATTTACTTTCTTTAAAGACAGGTCTATATGGTTTTTGGATTTGTCAACATTTAGTACTTTGCATACAATTTTTTGTTTCTCTCTCACATGATTACGTATGCGTTTAACCCAACCAGTGGCGATCTCAGCTATATGGATAAAACCTTCTCTACCAGGATATTCGTCAAGGGCTACGAATGCTCCAAAATTCTGAACTTTTACGACAGTTCCAACAACAAGTTCCCCTTCATCCGGGTAATCTTTCTTCATCATAAACCTTTTAGACCTTGTATATTTATTCGATAACTTCTAAGATGTCGCCTTTTATCTTCGCTTTACCACCAGACGGTACAGCTAGTTTACTGCCACATATATGACATGATACAGGACTACTGGCTCTATCAAATAACACCTGTTCGTTTTCACAATCCTTGCATCTTACTTTTACGAATTTACTATCAAATTTTTGTTTCATTTTACTTTTCACCTATATCCAACTTTTTTGTGCGTAGGTTCTTGGGTTGGTGGCTCTTTTTACAAACAGTACATTTGTATTTTAAACCTATACGTCTACTGGTTTTTTCTCTGCCCTCGGGCTTTGGTCTTGGGAAGCCTCTGTAACCACTTGTTACACGTCTGAAACGTCGCTGTCCCTGCTTTAGCTCACTAGCTTTCCTCTTTTTTATTTTATCTACTTCATGTATAGTATGTTTTTTGCAGTGGGGGCAGTACCTTTTGATTTTACTCGGTTTTTGCATATAAAATCACTCTGGATTTTAAGGGTAATAAAGAAGGTCATATAAAAATGTAAGCTACTATCTTTTTACTTCTTTTACCATTCCTCTTTTGGACAATGTATCACTCATGTCTCCTGGCAGTGACAGCACGTCTCCTTTTTTGAGAACATATTTGTTTGCATCTGTTCCAATAAATTCTGGTATATCATTTGTTACCATCACGACAGGGTTGATGTTGGTTTGTTCCTCTTTTTTTTCCTCAACTTTAGGTGTCTCTTCGGTAGGGTTTTCTTTGTTTTCTGTTTTTTTGTTTAGAATTTTTTCACGTGTTTCATTCATGGTTTCTAATGTTGTATCAAAAAGTTTTTTTTCCTCGTCAACAAGATTCTTTAGCTCTGGTTCTCCACCTCGTGCTTTTGAGATAGCTGCTAACAAAATCTTTTTCTCTCTTTGTTCGTATATGTTGTTAGCTATTTTTTTTGTGTTTTGTATCTCGTCTCTTAGAAGCATTTGTTTCTGTGAGTTGGATTCCTTTTCAAATCTGTCCTCTAAGTTTTTAAGAAATTCTGATAGGTCGTTGTAAAAACTTTGATGTATACTAGTTAGAGTTGGTGAGGTTTTCTCTGTTTGCTGAATTTTCCTGAGAGTCTTATAGTTAATTCCTTCTTCGTCCATTATCTGTCCTATGTTACATTAAAAGATGTGTTAAATAAGGTTTGCTATATTACGCCCTATTAAAAAAACAGCTAGATACGTTGGTATTTTTTGTTCGCCTTTTTCTAGATTAAAGTCTTTTTCTTTCATATTCATTTTGAAGGATTGGTTCAAATCTACTTTAACTGGTTCCTCATCAAAAACAACAGCATCTACTAGGGGGTTGAAATCGTTTAGAGTATCCAACGTTACTCTTGATACTTTTAAACCGGTTTTTCCGTGCAATGAAGATGGTAACCTAATAAGGCGTTTAACATCACAGGTAACCGGCTCATCTGTCTCACCCGCGCTCATAGAAACAGCTGTCTTTCTAAGAGCATTGTTAAGGAAAAACTTCCTTATAGTCTTGGATTGGTCTAATAAACCATCCTTTATCCTGTTCATCCTGTCATCTGAGAGTTCCATTACAAGTTTCTCTGCGTCGCTGCTTTTTACTCCGTATTCTTGAAGTTTTTCGATGGGGTTGTCACTTTTTTTAATCTCGTTTACAATATCTAATATCCCTCTGCTTATCCGTCCTTTCCAACCAGGTTCTTGAGGGGTCGGCATCTTCAGACTTTTACCACCTGCAAAAACCCTTCCACCATAACTTTTTATCTCTGTTACGTGCTCGTGGAAGACTAGAGATTCTTTGAGATCTCTGCCTGTTATATAATCAACTATTTCTCTTCGTTCATTGCTGTCTAAATCCATTATCTTTGGATCTCTGATGTGACAGTGGTAACCTCTACCTCCGCTGAAATATAAATCCATGTATTTTTCTTCGAAGCCGAAGTCATTTAATAGAAAATCATCTACCAGCTTGTAGAACTCTTTTTTAACTATTTCCAAGGATTCTGTGTAGCTCATGTTTTTTGATTCAGGTATGTGATCCGAATCTAAATCAAATATTAGTTCTGCGCCCATCCAGTTTTTTTCTTGCATGGTTTGTGCATCTGGATTCTTGTAGTATGCAGAAGAGTAGTATGTGTGGGCGGGGGCTCTTTCTACTAAGAAATCTTTTATGTCTGTTTTTTTGTTGTAGGCTAGGTGTCTTATCATTCCTTTGCCGCCAAAGAGTACAAATGCGAATTCTCTTCTACCAAAACGATCTGGTAGTTCTACGTTGTTTGTTTCATAGTATTCTCTAAATCTGTTTTTTAGAAACTCCAATGATTCCCTGGGTGATTGGTTTTCGCTCATATTTCAAAAACCACATTATTGTTTATGTCTATAAATCTTTATTATA
>Ga0209287_10000162_pt1 | contig 44317 bp, 68 predicted proteins | sample PPLLak3cmMay2015_2_FD_187255 | JGI IMG/M metagenome (GOLD analysis project Ga0209287, IMG submission 187255) | Freshwater sediment microbial communities from Prairie Pothole Lake near Jamestown, North Dakota, USA - PPLs Lake P8 Core (1) Depth... | ecosystem: Environmental > Aquatic > Freshwater... | reverse complement strand
TGGGCATTTTTGTCTTCAATCTTTTCAGTTGAATATGTTCGAGTTACGTCTGCTGTGGCCTTGAATAGTTTTTCGCACTTTCCGCATACAATTTCCTCTTGATCGCCATCATACATCTCGTATTCATATTTCAGCCATGATTTCTCCTTTAAAAACCTGGGGGCAAGATTCGAACTTGCTTTGTGGACATATCGTTTTATACAACCGGGCGCATCCACTGAGTTACGTTTGCCCTCAACGTGTTCCCACCACGCCGCCCCAGACGTTTCGTTGTTATATAAACCCCATAAAAATCATGTGAGTTCGTCCGCATTTTTTGCAAGTAGCGTTCGGCTTATCGCTTAAGCCAGTCTGATCATTCACAAAAATATTTTTATCTGCAACGACATACTGACCGCATTGTTCGCATTTAGGGATAAAGGTTACACCCTCTTCATATTGGATATATCGCTCGTCTTTATTCATTCGCCCTTTGTCAGATCCTCATCATCCGGGTCGTCTTCCGGTAGCCGCCTTTCCCATTCCTTCACGCACTCTTCGCAATCCCCGATTTCTATGCGAGGGCATTTTTCAGCATAGATAAGCTTTCCGGCTTCTTCGCATTCAGTACAAAGACATTCCCCGTTTACGATTAATGGTCGGCAATTTCTACAGAGCATCATTCGATTCCCAGCTCCTTGTTTCGGGCTTTTTCTTCTTCCCATCGCTTGATAATAGACCGTATTAGTTTTTCAAAATCAAAATTTGGTTCTGTGGTTAATTTTTTCCATGCTTCATTTGTAATTTTTTGCAAGATCAAATCTTTGAATTGCTCTTTTAATTTATCCTTCATTATTAATCCTTCATCCTTCTCTTACAGATGGGGCCGATGCCGGATCGAACGCTCGCGGGATCGGACAAGGCGCGGTCGCAGATCCGGCATCGGAGAAATGAAGCCTGGGGCGGGAGAAAGTTTTTAAATTCGAGTTGGGTCATAGATTTAACCTTTGATTTCTGATTTACGGTCGATGATTTCGACATGACGTTTCCAATGTTCAAAAAATTCTTGATTGTCCGTGATAATGCTTTCAACAACCAACAACCGCCACTTAACTTGATCCATTTGATCGAGGCATTTAGCATTTTGAAGCGCTTCCCTTATTGCTCTTTCCTTTAGTTTGTGATCGTATAACTGTTTTTCAAGTTGCTGAATCTTCTGATCCTGAGAAATTAAAGAAGGCGCGGCCCGCTGTTTAATATTTTTTTGCTCGTTTATTTGATTCATTTTTGAATGCACCTCCTTTAAAAAATGTTTATCTGCAATTTTACCGCGGGCCGCGCATGAACTCAATCGCCCTGAATTATCTCCGAACTCCCCGATGATCAGTCACAACCCTGCGTTTATTTATGTGGCGCGGGTGTGCTGACGTTCGCAGGTTTCAGATTTACGTTCAGGGCGTCAAACTCATCTTGGATATGCTGTTCAATTGCAATCGCTCGATCAAGCCCCGCACTGGTCGCCGGAAAATCGATCGGATTGATATGTTCGGCGGTCATGCATAGAGCCACATAATAAGCATGTCTGGATTCCGACATGGTTAATGCCCTCCTTTTGATTTGTTAAGGTTCCCGGTAATCCCTGCCCGTATCTCTTTCATGACCCTATCCACGAGTTCATTCATATTTTTCAGCAGAGTTTGAAACTCAATGCCGATGGAACTTTTAGCCAATGCCTCTTCTAGTGTGGCAACCGATTGAATTTTTCCTGTGCAATTACAAGCAATGCAATTAGGACCATAGGTATCAGAGGCGCGGCCTTGGCAATCGGGGCAAGTATCTGTTTTTATCACGTAGTATTCGGACATGATTTATCCTCTTGCCAAAAAGCAAATCAGGGCGGCACATATCCCGGTGTAGATGATCGCGAAAAAGATTTTTAGAATGATCGCATTGATCCGCTTGTTTTCCGCTTTGACAATTGACGGGCAGCGGTGTCGGTACGCTGGGCGCATGGCAAAGTGGTGGGGATCGGGGTGCAAGGAACCACTGAAGGAATTAAAGAAGGATTTAACCACGGAAAACACGGAATACACGGAAAAATCATTGCTCATTTTCTTCTCCGCCTTTCTTCAATATCTGTTTCCGCCTCTTGCGGTGGATAATTGGGACCCGTAATCGGCATGCCAAGCCATTCAAAAAAACGATCGATCAATTTGATAAAAAATTTTATCACTTTAGACCCATAGATAAAGCGCAACAAAAAAAGCCAAAATCCATAACGCGGCAATGATGATTTCCTTAATTGGGTTCATGATTTTAGCGCCTCACGGATTTGTTGTCGCAACAAGCAAACATCGGAATCGTATATTAGGGCTTTGTCTTGTGAACGACTTGTAAGAAAAGAATGAATTTTTTCGAGTTCATTGCGCAATTTTAGATTCTCTTTGTATAGATCGGTGTTGCGCTCAATCATCCTTACAATCTCTGTAGTCGTTAATCGAGTTGCCGGCGCGATCGAAAGCGATTGTGAGTATTCGGCGACGGTTTTTTTAATTCCGGCTATTTGAGTGGCCATTTCGGCCATGGCGCAATCAATACGCAAAACTTGTTCTGCAAAATACTTGTTCATGTTTTTTCCCTCCGTGATTTGTTATGTTAGGCATAGATTACCAAAATGTTAATTAATTGTCAATAAAAATAATTAACAAAATGATAATTATTTTTGATAAAAAAATACCCGCATATGCGGGTATGAAATTATCTTTAAAATTTAAATACTTATATCATTTATCAATAACGGGCTGATTCGGCGTGGTTGTATTGGTTTTTAATGGTGTGGTTATAATGGAAATTACGGTAGTTTTAGGCGGTTCGATTCCAAATTCTTTGCATTTTGATTTAGCGGCGACCTTAAATTCAAGATTCCATTGGTGCTGAAATCCTTTTACCTGAACAGGAACGCAAACATTTTGCTTTGTCTGTAAAAATCCAACGGAGCTTTGCATGCATGGGAAAAAGAAAAATTCAAGCTTATCTTCTAAAACCCATGTCATTTTTTCCGTACCATAGTCATTATTTTCAAATAGGGTAACGCGAATATAGCCATTTTCAGATTTATACTCTCCCCAGTTCATTCCTTTCCAGAAAGCGCAAAATGTGCCGGCGGTTATTTTATATTCCTCTTTTTCTCCTTTTGAATTTGAGTATGATACGCAATCTTCTTTAATAATAGCTCCTGTTCCTTGATTTGCTAAAATTGGCACAGAGAGGTATAAACAAAGCAAAAAAAGCATTATTATTTTTTTTAGCATTTTATTTTCTCCTTATAATTTAGGAATTATATCCACGACTTTTCCGATTAAAACATATTTTACTTCGCTATTTTTACTGAAAACAATGTCAGGGTTTTTAATGTTTAGCGTTTTTAAGCGAATTTCATTTTCGAATTCATTATAAACCCTTAATACAATTTGGTCATCTATTTTTATAACCCAAGGTACGCCGCTTTCTATTTTTGCATCTGGATCGACCAAAATAATATCGCCTTTTAAAAATCTTGGTTCCATTTTATCGTCCAATACTTCAAGACCAAAAGTATTTAATCCGGCCGGTTTTGTTAAATATATCGGTTGATTTTCACGCAACATCCATTTTGACGATTGATTTATTTTATTAAGTTCGTCCCATTCGGTAATATGATAAGGTCCGTAAACTCGCTGAGTTTGAAATGCATGGATATTATCAGCCTTATAAAATTCTGATTCATCAACCACTAAAACCTTACATAAGTCAGAAAGCACAGATTTTCCAATACTTCGTGATCCCTTTTTAGATGAAGAGCGAAGTAAATTCGAAATTCTACTGGGATCAACATTTAGAAGCTTGGCTAAATTTTCATTATTTAAGCCACGCTCATTCATAAGCCTTTTTAGATTTTTCTTTTTAATTGATTCTAATTTTATCATATTGTTAATTTTTAGGTTGACAGTAAATTATCATTTTGATAATGTATGATTATGAATTTCAAACTAATCAACGCATGTAAATTATCAGGCCTAAAAGATTCCGAAATTGCTAAACAGGCCCAGATCACCTGTACACATTTTTCCTTGATAAAACACGGTCATAGGAACCCATCACCTAAGTTATCCAGAATACTTTCCAAAATTCTCAAGGGCGCGGTATCCGAAATGGAACTTCTTTATCCCAACGATCCGCCGGCCGAATCGGATCAACCACAAGGAAATAATAAATATGCGCAAAACGCCGAATAATGTTCCACGATTTGAGAGGCCGGAAGACCGGCCAAAGCCGCCGCCGGCACCGCCCAGTTTAAAACTGGCGGAGGCATGCCGGGAATGCCCATTTCGGACACCATTTGATTATGAAGAACTGGCGCAGAAGTTGGCGCCGCTCCTCAAAAAGCCTGAAACCAATATAATTATCAGCGGTGATATTATTAATCACGATCAATTTGTACGTGATCAACTCATTCCGAGCCTTGAAAAGGTTTGGAATGATCATGCTTCTGACATCTAAAAAAGTTCGGGGCAGCAATTAATTAGATTGCATTATTAAAGAATCGGCCCGCCATTGTGGTGGGTCGAGCCCCGAGGTGGGGCAGGGCGCGGCGTTTTCCGGCATCCCTCCGATTTGCGCCGCCCTTGCCCTTAATTTGCCCTTATTATCCCATATGTCGTAAGGACTTTGCAACATGAAGATAAGCCAGCAAATTGAGTTTGATTTTTCCCGGGTGATTAGCCCGCCAAACGAGAAAAAAATGGGTTCGATATCCTTTCGGGCCGGGGAAACATTCAAACGGCGTTTGGAAGATTCGGCACGGGAAAAAGGGATATCTGTAAGCGATCTATGCACTGAATATGCGATTAAGGGTCTCATGGCTGATTTAAGAGATTCCGCCTTTCTTGAATTATACGCAGATAAACCGCTGCGTGATGTGATTAAAGCGTAGCAATGGCGGCAGGGAATGTCACGTATACGTGTGTTAGACAAATGTCTACGAATGTTTGACAACCGTCTACATAGTAAATTCAAGGGGTTACATGATTTTGAGTCCGCAAAATCATTTAATGGCGCGATGGCCTTTAATAATTTTAGCGGTTTTAGGGATTTTCGGCAGTGGCGCGGCAGCCGGGATGTGGTTTTCCGTATGGCATTCGCCTCCGGCGGGTCAGCAGGTGATCTATCAGACGATCTGGCAGATCCCAACAGCCGAAAAGCCGTTTGATATCAATTATTATTATTTTCCAGGGACTGGGACGGAAATGGATTTCAAAACAGGGTCAAAAAAACAACCGAATATGATCGTTCCGATCATGCCCAATGGCGCGATGGGGCCCAAATGAGAACATTTGATTCGACGTATGCGTTTGTCTACAAATTTTTTAAGGTGATGTTCGCCATTCTGGTCTTGGTCGTAATTTTTATCGGCCTGTTGGCTATGTGTATTTGGAGTGTGGTTAAGGAGCTGTTTCGATGAGGCGGTACGAGCCCAAGCCAAAAATCAAATATGTGCTGCACCCGGGTATTGGCGCGTCGTGGAAATCGGGGGACCAGTATTTCATCGATGCCCCGGAATTGGCGCGTTTGTATGGTGTGGATATAAATCAATGTTTGGTCGCTAAACCCGGTCAACCCGGCCGGAATGATCATCTTTGGCATCTCTATCCGCGGGAAGATGGCTGGTATCCATACCCTGGGACCGGGATGAAAAAAACTTATAAGCCGTGTTTGAAATGATTCACGGTTCTTTATTCAGCGGTCTCGGCGGTTTCGATTTGGCGGCGCGATGGGCTGGGATTGAAACGGTTTGGCAGATCGAGAATGATGCGTTTTGTCAAAAGGTTTTAGCAAAGCATTTTCCGAAAGCAAGAAGATATGGCGATATTAAAAGAATCAAAAGCGGAGGAGACCTTAAACCAGTTGACATTATTTCCGGTGGATTCCCCTGTCAGCCGTTTTCTTGCGCCGGGAAGCGAAGAGGCAAGGAAGATGACCGTTTCCTCTGGCCGGAAATGCTCCGAATCATTTCCGAGGTCCGGCCCGCTTGGGTTATTGCAGAAAATGTGCCTGGAATCATCGGAATGGAACTCGACCAAGTGCTTATTGATTTGGAAAATGCGGACTACAAAACGCAGACGTTTATTATTCCAGCTTGCGGCGTCAACGCCCCGCATACCCGAAAACGAGTCTGGATTATTGCGAACTTGCGTAGCGACAGACTCGGACAGGGGGCCTTATCCATGCCCGAACAAGATAGCGGGAAAACATTCGTTAGTGACGCAGGTTGCCATGCTTGCAACGCCCCGGGCGAACGATGCAGAGAAGCGGGGAGAGATATCGGGAGATCCGAGAAACGGCCTTCCAGGACAGATTTCAATGATGTTGCCAACTCCGAAGGGAACGTCATCCGGGCCGGATTATGCGAGAGAGAACCGGGAAGGGAGCGACGGAAACGATTTGGTCACAGTGATAAGCAGGATGTTACCGACACCGGACACACATCTTGGGCATCATGGCGGAACGTCAAAAGCAGCCAGCTTGCGAAGGGAAATGAAGGGTCACCAACTTTCATTAGAAGACAAATTGAATTGCTTGAATGTTATTGGCAAGAACCGTGGCCTGAAGTTGCAGCCCGCCTTTGTAGAGTGGGTGATGGGGTTCCCAATCGGGTGGACAGATTGCGAGGACTCGGTAACGCAATCGTGCCCCAAGTGGCGTTTCAATTTTTTACGTTTATCAAACAAATAGAGGATACGCATGCATAACCAAGCTTTTCCCAACGGCAACCCGGACCAATTGAATCCCAGTCCCTCCTTGGATTCAGTCCCTAACACCCCTGGTCCGGGTTGCCCTTCCAATATCATTTTGCCGACATCAGCAAAAAGATCAGAAGCCTATTTCGAATTTCTCAAAACCAAACAGCGCCGGCGTGTGGAAAGCGGATTCGATGCTCTGGTCTTAAACCCAGCGCTATTTGATTTTCAGAAATATATTGTCACCCGGGCGCTGAAAGCCGGGCGGTATGCCATTTTCGCCGATTGTGGGCTGGGTAAAACGATCATGCAATTGGAATGGGCGCGGCATGTGGCTGAACATACGAGCAATCCGGTTTTGATCTTGGCGCCCTTGGCCGTATCCGGGCAGACAATCCGGGAGGGGGAGAGGTTTGGATATTTGGTCAACCGTATTTCTGATGGTGTTTTCCAGGATGTGCCCGGAATCTATATCACCAATTACGATCAGCTTGATAACGTTGACTGTGGCGCGTTCGCAGGGGTTGTCCTGGATGAATCCAGTATCCTAAAAAACTTCGAAGGTAAGACCCGCAACGCCATAATCCAGAATTTTCAAAACACACCTTATAAACTGGCCTGTACCGCAACCCCGAGCCCGAATGACCCTATGGAGCTGGGCAATCATGCCGAATTCCTGAATGTCATGAGCCGGAACGAGATGCTTTCCATGTACTTTGTGCACGATGGCGGGGAGACGGCCAAATGGCGTTTGAAAGGGCATGCAATCAAAGATTTTTGGCGGTTTGTTTCCACCTGGTCGGTCATGCTGAATAAACCGGCTGATATTGGTTATCCTATGGCTGGGTTCGATTTACCGCCATTAAATTTAATCGAAAAGCAAATCAAAACGCCAAAACGAGATAACGGCCGGCTTTTCAATGACACAGCGGTCAGCGCGACTGATTTTAATCTCGAATTGAGATCGACACGGCAAGAGCGCATGCATCTGGCGGCGGAAATTGTAAACGCAAGCGCTGAAAATTTCATAGTTTGGGTGAAACAAGACGGAGAAGCGGATCTTTTGAAAAAGCTGATTCCGGGTGCGGTTGAGGTCCGGGGCAGTGATAAGCGCGAAGTCAAAGAAGAGAGGTTGCTTGGCTTTGCAAACAATGAATTCCGGGTCTTGATCACAAAAAGCAAGATCGCCCAGTTCGGGTTGAATTTCCAAAACTGCCATAATCAGGTTTTCGCCTCCCTGGATTTTTCCTTTGAGGCGCTTTATCAGTCTATCCGCCGGTCCTATCGGTTTTTGCAAAAGGAACCGGTTAATATCTATTTGATCACCACCGACACCATGCAGAACGTGATTGAGAGCGTTCGGCGAAAGAAAGAGGATTTCGAATCGATGCAGAATCATATGACAGCAGCTTGTAATTTAGATGTTTTGAAAGAGTCAACGGTTATGAATAAACTTAAGGATTGCCTTGAATACCTGTCTGATCAAGAATTTGAGAGCGAGAACTGCGTGATTAAACGCGGGGATTGTGTTCAATTGATCAAATCGATTCCAGATGAAAGCATCGGGTTTAGTATTTTTAGCCCGCCCTTTGCGGAACTCTACACATACTCGGATTCCATTGAAGATATGGGCAATTCCAAAGACTATCAGGAGTTTTTAACCGCGTTTCGGTTTTTGGTTGACGATCTATTCCGGGTTATGTGGCGCGGCCGCAATGTGGCGGTGCATTGCATGGATCTGCCGATTCAAAAGGGCAAAGAGGGGTTTATCGGGCTGCGGGATTTCTCAAACATGATTCGGAGTGTGTTTGAGGGCGCCGGGTTTATCTATCATTCTCGTGTCACGATTTGGAAGAACCCGGTAACCGAAATGCAGCGCACCAAGGCGCTTGGGTTACTCCATAAGCAGGTTAAAAAGGATGCGGCTATGAGTAGAGTAGGGCTACCTGATTATCTGCTTGTATTTCGCAAGCCGGGTGACTCTGATCATCCGATCAAATGCAATATCACGGTGGACACCTGGCAGATGTGGGCATCTCCGATTTGGGATGATATCGACTACGGAAAAACTCTGAACGGTAGGGCAGGGCGCGGTGAACAAGATGAAAAGCATATTTGTCCGTTACAGTTGGATACGATCGAAAGAGCGATGAGCCTATGGTCCAATCCGGGAGATTTGGTTTACACGCCATTTGCTGGGGTCGGTTCGGAACTATTTGAAGCGATCAGACTTGGCCGGCGCGGCGTTGGCCATGAATTAAAACAGAGTTATTTCGATTTAGCAGTTAAAAACATCCAAGCAGCTGAAGCGGCCAGGAATCAACAAAAGCTTTTTTAGGTGTAGTAAAAATTTTTACTTATAAATCAGTAGTTTTACTTAATATCTATAGGTAATTACGAGGCAGTTTATGAGGGAATATTCGCAGGTTTCCGGGATGTTTTGGATTGGGGAAACAGGCAGGGAGATTAGGAAAGCGGGCGCCGACGCCCAGCTTGTTGCGTTTTATCTTATGACGGCTCCATCCTCAAATATGATTGGTTTGTATTATTTACCGTTGCCTACCCTTGTTCATGAAATCGGTAATATTTCTTTTGAAGGGGCTTCTAAGGCCCTTCGAAGCCTCTCCGAAGCCCATTTTAGCCACTATGACGCAGAGCATGAGATAGTTTGGGTGTGCGAAATGGCTCATAAACAAATTGGGGACAAATTAGACCCAGCTGACAAGCGCATAAAAGGAATAGAGCGAGAGTTAAAAAACTATAGAAAATCAAAGTATTACCGTGATTTTTTATTAAAATATAGAGAAGATTTTCACCTAAATTTAGATAGCCCCTTAGAAGCCCCTTCGGAGCCCCATCGAAGCCAGGAACAGGAACAGGAACAGGAACAGGAACAGGAACAGGAACAGGAACAGGAACAGGAACAGGAAGGGCTATCGCCCTCGCCAACTGAAAAACCAGTAAAAAAAATTTTAAAAGCCAAAGAACAAAAACCGGTTTTGCCAGATTACATCCCGCCGGCGCTTTGGGAACATTTTCTCGAAGCCAGAAAAAAAGCCAAAAAACCAATGACCGATTACGCCCAGGTTTTAGCGTTTCGGGAATTAGATGATTTGAAAAGCCAAGGCTACGACCCGATCTCGTTAATCAACCGGGCGATCAAAGCCGGCTGGCTATCGTTTTACCCGCGGGACGGCGACAAAGTTGGCGCCAAAGATTTTGATGGAAAAGTTTCGAAGGTGACCTTGGAAAATATTAAAAGTTTTAACGAATGGAGCCCGCCGCAAGATGCGTGACGAGAAGATGTTTAAAGAGTACATGACCGGTTTAGGTGAACTTCATCATCGCAAGATAACCGATGTTATAAAAAATATGTATTGGAAAATCTTAGCGCCGTATTCGGACGATCAATGTCAACAAGCATTCGAGATCGCACTGCGGGAGTGCTCTTTTTTCCCAAAACCGAACGAATTATTGAAATACATTGCCGAACGGCAGGAAGATAAAGCCGTTATTGCTCTTAATCTTGTCATTTATGCCGTTGAGCGCGTTGGGAATTATGAGTCAGTTAAATTTCCGGATGGCGCGATTCACAGCGTCATCGAAATGCTGGGCGGATGGGTGAAATTCAGCACTGCAACGGAAGAAGAATGGACATGGCTGAAAAAAGATTTTCTGAAATTTTACCCGACTATGGCGAAGAAAAAAGGACATCTGGAATATCTTCCGGGAACGCATGAAATTCAAAACAATGCCCGCGGATTGGAATGGAAAAAAGCTCCGCTGTTAATCAAATTCCCGGCGCGACGGAAACAGCTTCCGGTCCCCAAGCAACAGGAAATAAAAAACGAGCCAGTACGATTACGGCCGGTAGGGGATGTTTTAACCAATTTCGCGGAAAGGGTTGCTTTATGAAAATCCAATTTGATCAGATCGTAAACGAAACCGATGAAGCTTGGTTTGTGCAATTTGATGAAAAGCAAGTCTGGATTCCAAAGTCAACGGCATCGGTTGATGAAGAAGAAAAAATAATTAAAGCGCCTGTTTGGTTTGTTGTGAAAAAAGGACTTGAACCTTATGCGATCGATTAAAGTCATTTTACCGGGATCTATCCGGTCAAAGAAAAACAGCAAAGCGCCCGGATTAATTCGCAGCCGAACCCGAGCGCCGCGGCCGGGAATATTTTCATCTAAAGCGTATGTTCAATGGGAAAGATCGGCGCGTTTAGGTATTGATTTTTGTAATCCATCGAAAGATCAAATTTGCATCCGAAACATTGGCAAAGGGAAAAGTAATTTTTATGTTCCGGCCTTAAAGCAATTAATGACCGGGCCTATTTGCATAAAGGCGATGATTTATTACAGCGGACCGAAACCGGACGTCGATGGCAGCTATGCCTCAATCGCCGATTGTTTACAGGGCATCATTTACGAAAATGATGGCATGATCGAGCACTGGGACGGCAGCCGTCGAATTCACTGCAAAGAAAATCCAAGAACAGAAGTTGAAATAATGGAGTTTAAAGAATGAATACACAGGTCTTAAAAAAATGGGATTTTGGAAAAGTGCGCTTGATCGAAAATTTAATTTGTGTACAGACAAAGTGGGTATCTCGATCATGGCGGGAAAGATGGTTTTCTTTTCCATGGAAACCGTTTAAAAAAATGAAACCAATTTTAATTCCATTAGAAAGAGTTTTTATCACCAAAGAAAAAGATGGAATAAAAACATATATCGGACATCCGATTGTTATAGAAAAATTAAAACAAGAAATGATCAAAGCATTGGTGAAATAATGGGCAATCCTGGAAAATGGTTTAAGCTGTTCATTAAAGACGAACAGGTGCGTTTTAGAGCTTTTAAAACCTATATAAATTGGAAGCAGATTTATTGCCTTGGTGAAAGTGAAATAGGCTTTTTAAAGAGTTTAACCGGTTTCCAATCCGTCGCCGTTTATTATCTGGTTGCGGAACAGATCGCGGTTAAAATGGGATGGCATATCAGCATGACCGGGATTTGTATTTTAATTCCGTGTTGGCTGGTTTTTAAGGTCTGTTTGTATTTAGGCATGGGCATTTTTTGGGACAAAAACAAGTTTGTGCAGATAAGCCAGGAATGGGGCAATAAACGTAATCCGATGCTTCAAAATATTGAAAATTCGGTATCAAAAAATTTAAAATCCCACAAAGAAATAATATAGGAAATGAATGATGATTGATTATATTTATGTTGGTTTGGCTTGTATTCTTGTTCCAATTCTACGCATGCGCGGATTATTCGGAATGGAAGATTTTAAAAATCATGTCCTAACTATTTTATCGATCGGATCTCTTTTATATCATATAATCATATATGGGCAAATCCCATACGTGACCAGTGCTGCCGGAATTTGGTTCCTGTATTTTTTATGTCTGCTGACAATTTCTATTCTTTGGTCTATAAACAAAACCGATTCAATATTTGATCTGGTAAGATGGTTTTCGTTGTTTTATTTTTTTATAATTTGCTCTCGCTTGCCGGCTGAATATGTTTTAACTGCTGTTTTCATTACCGCCCCATTCATGGCCGCCTATGGTTTATCCCAGCAATTTTTTTCAAAGGATTTTATCGATCCATTCTACACAAAAACACTTTATAAATTTAAAAAGTGTTTTGCATGGCTGGGAAACACAAATTATATCGGCGCTTATTTAACACCGTGTTTTTTTATTGGCCTATCACTCACGTTTTATAGTAGTTATTTTTGGTTTTTTGGAGTGATTCCGATTGCAGTGGCTTTATTTTTTGCCCGCTGCCGGGCAGCGTGGTTAGGCACATTGATAGGTATTATCTCAATTGGTTTATACTTTCAGTTTAAATTTTTATCGCATTGGCTATTAATTGCCGATGCTGTCATTTTCTTTTTCATCATAAAATTCATGTTAAAGCATTATTCCAAAATGCTTAACGATTCGTTTTTAGGACGCATTTATTACTGGAAAGCATCATGGGAATTGATCAAAAAATATCCATTGTTTGGTTTAGGACCCAGAGCTTTTCGATACCATCTAATTAATACGCAAGCAGAAATGAACAGGATAGATCCAACAATATTAGGTAATTTGATTGATAAGCCTAAAAACCCTTCGTTATCCGCAAAGCGAGCCCACAATGATCACATCGAAACACTATTGGAAATAGGTTTTGTTGGGTTTGCTTTATGGGTAGGTATTTTAATCATGGTTTTATCAAACTTATCTCAGAATCCATTTTTATTTGGCGGTATCATTGCCGTTATCGTAAATTCGGCATTTTTCTTTTCCATCAGAACAAGCGCTACGGCGCTTCCGATTATGGCATTATGGGCAAATTCAACTCTACAACAGGCGGCAATTCAGATTTCTTTTCTTCCGGGATTGATACTCGTCGCAGTCATTTTGTATATAGCCTATCTGTTCGTTTTTAAAAGACTAAAAGGAAATTTCTATTTCTTAAAATTGGAAGATATCGCAAAAATAGAAGATAAGAAAAATATTGGAAAATTTAGTCTTGAAACCATAAAAGCAGAACCTACCAATAATATATATTTACAGCATCATGCGGCGCTTTATCGAAACCATATAGAAGGCCTTATATCCGCATTGAAGGCAATATTCTATTATGATGGGACAATTTTAAAATGGCAATTATGGCATTTAGCTGGGGTTGCTGCTTTGCAAAATGGACTCCTGAATTTTGCCAAAACCGCCTTTAATGAATCGCTATCTCTTTATCCGGGATACCTTCCGGCTCACGAAGGGCTTAAAAAGGTTGAAAGCATAACCGAATCGTATAAAAAAGTCACGACAAAGATAAATGAAGCAAATAAAAAAAGAACAAAAAAAGCTGAAAAACGAAAAGCAATGTTTTTTAAAAAGGGAAACTCATGATTTATATTAAAGTTAATGTGATTGGAATAGATGAAACCGTAAAAGGACTCGATAGAGTTCAACGCATGATTTCAAAGGCAGTAATCAATGGAATCAATAAAACGGCATATCATGTTTGGGATGCATTGCGATCTGAAATGATTAAATCATTTGATCGACCCACATCCTATATGCTAAATAGCCTACTTGTAAAAAAGGCAACAAGCAATAATCCTATCGCAACTATCATGCCGGATGATTTGGGTAAAGGAACAAAACCGTCTAATATTTTAATCCCTCAAATATTTGGCGGAAAACGAAATGATAAGCGCTCAGAAATTGCCCTAAAACAATACCGCATACTACCCAAGGGAATGTCAATAGTACCTGGCAAAGGCGCTAATATCGATCAATATGGCAATATGAGCGTTGGTCAAATCAGACAGATTTTATCATTCTTTTCTGCTGCTGAAATGACAAGAGGGTATTCATCAAACATGACTGCAAAAGGAAAAGCACGATTAGCCAAAGGGTCTAAAAAGAAAGGCATAAGAGGGTTTCAATACTTTGCAGTAAGGAGCAAGAAAAGCCATTTAGCACAGGGCATTTATAAACGTGCATCATTTGGCAAGTGGGGATCATCAATCACACCCATATTAATGTTTGTCAAACAACCTCAATATCGTAGGCGCTATAAATTTTTTGAAACAGCAGACGTAATCATACGAACACGATTGCTATCTGATTATAGTGAGGCATTAAAAGAATTAGGGGCATATAATTAATTACAATGAAACAATGTTCATGCTGTAAAAAAAATAAAGAATTAAACTTTTTTTATAAAGCTCCAAAAGGCAAATTTGGGGTTCGTAATATATGCAAGGAATGCTATAGCAGTATAACTAAAACATATAAGAAAGTTCATCCTGAAAAGATGGCAGCATGGAAAAAAGCATACAATGAACGTAATAACAAAAAAGTAAAATGTCGTAATAAATTAAATTATTCTATTCATATTGGAAAAATACAAAAAAATAATTGCGAGTTATGTAACGATCCAAATGTACAGGCTCATCATGATGATTATGATAAACCATTTAATGTTAGATGGTTATGTGATCATCATCATAAAGAGGAACATAAAAAATATAATTTTTAAAACATGATGGGTCCTGTAAAAAGTGTGAATGATCTTGTGTAGTTCAAACCTCGAATATTTCGAGTGTGTGGAAAAAAATTTGATGTTGCATTGCAAAATCATAAAAAATGAACAATCGATAGGGTAAGCATGAAAAAAAGTGATATTAAAGAAAAGCCTCAGGTAAGCAGTTTAAAAGCATCCCCTAATAACCCCAGGAAAATTACAGATCCCAAATTAGCCATGCTCAAAAAGTCAATGCAGGAGTTTGGCGACCTGTCTGGAATCGTCTTCAATATAAAAACAAAGCATCTAATCGGCGGGCATCAAAGAATTAAAAATCTTGATCCATCGTGGCCCATTCAGAAAAGACCGCACAATGATAAAGTGGGTACGGTGGCTATGGGTATGATTAAAACTCCGTTTGGTGATTGGTCATATCGAGAGGTCAACTGGCCTGAAAAAAAAGAAACGCTTGCAAATATTGCGGCAAATAAACATGGCGGGGAATTCGACCTACCTGAACTAAAAAAAATCATGATCAATCTAAGTGATGATGGCGCCGATATGGATTTGACCGGCTTCGATGCCCAGGAAATTAAGATCATGAATTTTTCGATCAATTCCGCAAACGAAGATCCTGAAGAAAAATCTAAAAACAAAAAAAGCGGGGATATAGTTATCTGCCCGAAGTGCGGATTTAATTTCACCGTTTTGGAAAAAATGAACGATGGCCAATGAAGTTAAACTTGAGGAAATATGTCCAGCGGTGTTTGGCATTAAAGCCAGGCGCTATAGGCAATTGGCTGATGAAGGCGTTCTTCCGAAAGTCGTCAAGGGAAAAGTGGATTTTGTTTTAGCCACAAAAAAGTATATTGACTATCTTCATAAATGCGTTGAGGGCGAAGGGTCGCCGACACTAACCAAAGAAAGAACAAGAAAAACAAAAGCGGAAGCTGAAATAAAAGAATTGGAGTTAAGAAAATTACAAGGTGAACTCGTGGACCGGAGCGAGGTTGTCGATGAATTGGTCAGACGAGTTTATACCATCAAATCGGATTTATTGTCCATCCCTAAAAGACTTGCTAAATGGCCTGATGCAAAAGATGTCGCTCATAAACAAGTCCGTCACATTATGAAAACGTATAGCCGTAAAACGGGCATCTTTCAAGATGAAGAAGAAATCTAAAAAAATAACGCCTCCTAAAACTAAAAAAGATGTCTGGTGGCCAGAAGAGAAAAAGGCATGGGAACCGCCTGAAGATTTGACGGTCAGCGAATGTGCAGACAAGTATAGAGTCCTTTCCTATAGATCAGAAAAGCGCGGTCCGTGGGAAACAAATTATAATCCTGTCAGTCGTTATTACATGGATGCCTTCGGTTATGATTGCGTGCAGGAAATTGTTTTGCAAAAACCTACTCAATCTTCCGGAACCGAAGGAATTTTAAATATGATCAATTTTGGAGTTTTACAAGATCCGGGCCCAGCCATGGTCGTAGAACCAAATGAAAATTTGGCTGATGAAGTAAGTCAAGAACGCATGGATGATATGATCCGGAATTGTGACCAACTCCAAATTATGGTTAGGCCGGGAAAAGAAGAGACAGGCAAAAAGAAAAAAACCTTCACTTCCATGACGATTTATTTTGCATGGGCTGGGTCCCCTTCATCTTTGGCACAAAGGGCATCAAGATATGTTTTTTTTGATGAGGTAAATAAATATCCGCCATTTTCAGGAAAAGAAGCTTCTCCTCTTAAATTAGGGAAGGAGAGGACAAACACTTTCAAATACACGCGGAAGATTGTCTACATAAGCACGCCAACAACCGGGAGAGGGTATATAACCGTTGCTGAAGCCGGATGCATCGCTCGATTTAGATATTTTATAACGTGTCCATTTTGCGGCCATAAACAAAAATTTAAACGAGAAGGCATAAGGTATAATGAAAATTTTGAAATAAAACAAATAGAAGAAACGGCTTTTTATGAATGCGAAAAATGCAATGAAGCAATTCATGAAGATCGGCGTATGGAACTTGTGCGGCATGCGGAGTGTCGGGATATCGTCAGCGGATTATCATTTCACGAATGTATGGAAAAAATAAAACCTAAATCGGTAGGATTTCAATATAATCGGCTTGATACGCCGTGGTTTTCTTTCGGAGAAGTCATTGCCGAATACTTAAAATCAAAAGATGATCCATCGTCGCTGATGAATTTTGAAAACTCATGGATGGCGGAGCCGTATGTTGAAAAGGCTGAAAAAAAATCAGAAGTTGAACTTTTAGAAAAAAGGATACCCATTCCAAAGTTGATCTGTCCGGATGATGCTCTTGCGGTCACAGCCGGAATCGATCCAGGTCAAAAAGGGTTTTGGTTTCTTTCACTGGCTTGGTTGCCGGGCATGATTAAGCATGTGCTGGATTATGGGTTTATTAGTTTGGTTGGAAAAGATCAAGAGGAACAGATTCGAGAAATCCGGGAATTTGTATTTTCAAGCCGGTATTATTCTTTTTCAGGAAGTTTTTACTATCCAGTTTGGCGGGCCGGTATGGACACCGGCGGCGGTAAAGATGAAGACGATGAAACTATGACTGAAAGGGCTTATACGATTATCCGGGCGGCATCGGATGGCAAACGGCTGCTGGGAACCAAGGGGCGTTCAACCTCTTCTGTTGCAAAAATGAATCTAACCACAATCGATAAAATGCCGGGTAAGCAAGGAAAGCCAATCCCCGGCGGTCTTAATATTTGGATGTTGAACACAGATGCCCTGAAAGATTCTTTATCCTATTTCATGAGTCTACCCAACGGATCGCCCGGATCTATAAGTTTTAATCAAGATGTCGACAACACGTTAATAAAGCACATTTTGGCGGAAGAAAAACAAAAAAATAGAAGAGGCGAATGGGAATGGGTGCAGGTATCGCGCGATAACCATTTGCTTGACTGTTTGGTTGAAGCGATAGCTATGGGTGACCGGGAATGCTGGGGCGGCATAGAAATTTTGAAACACCCGCAGCGTTTAAAAAACCAAAACATTGAAGAAGGATTTGAAAGCGTAAAATCCAAAACGATAATCGGCCGAAGGGTTATCAGCAAGGGAATTGAATGATGGAACAAATCCGCAAAACTGAATATCAGGGCATTAAAGAGGTTTCGGCACGTATGGGATGGAGCCCTAATACGCTTAAGAAAATGATAGTTAAAGAGGATTTTCCAGCCGGCCGACTTCTCGGAAAAAGAATGATAACGACTGAAAGCGCGATTCAGGAATGGTGTAATAAAAAAGCTCGTATGGTTAAATAAATGATATTTTTTTATAGATATGACTGTTATTCAGATTATTTTAAATTATTAAAAAAAATCCAAGAAGAAGTCGATAGAATTAAAAACAAACGCAAACTTAATAAACCCGTTTTTAGATTTAAAAACGAATATTCGACGATCAAAACTCCAATTCTTAAATACCGTCGTCGAAACCGATTAATAGGAAAACGAGAAAAGAGAATCGGATTAAAAAGATAAAAAATGGAGATCGGATGATGGAAATTATTTTTGAAAATTGTGCAGAATCACTTGTATTAACGATTTGGATCGTATGCGGGGTTATTGGCGTCACAAGCAAAAATTGGTTGGCATTAATTCCCGCAGCAATCGCAACGTCTTTTTATTTTAATGGATGAATCATGCCCAGAAATATGAGTTTCTCAATTACAACTGAGCAATACCGTAAGCGGACAAAGCGGGTCACCCGCCGTTTGGGTTGGTGGAATTTGAAACCGGGCGATATACAGAATGGTGTCGAAAAGGCCATGGGTCTAAAAAAGGGCGAGAAGATCGTAAAACTTGGCCAGCATCGGGTTCTAAACACACGCCCGGAACCATTAAACGCCATTACGCAAGACGAAGTTATTCTGGAAGGTTTTCCGGATATGACTCCGGATGAATTTATTGATATGTTTTGCCGATCACATAAGGGATGCACGCCAGAAAGTATAGTCAATCGGATTGAATTTGAATATTTATAATTTTTTTGGCCGCCCGCCTTTTTTGCCATTTTCGCGCACGGCGGCAAGCTTCGCTGCTGATTTTGAAGACCCGCCTTTGCGGCCGAGAGCGGCGGCGGCTTGATTAAGCTCGACCTCGGCTTGATCTGCTGATTGCTCTACTACTTGAGGTCCAACGGCAGCCACAGCCTCATGAGTGATCTTATACCAATCACCCAATGTCTCCGCCTTATCAAGACGATTAACCACATCATCCAATCCATCGGCCCGCATTATTTTTCGACAATTCTTCCGCTTATTGATGTCCAGCCAATCGTACAACACATCATAACTACGTCTTGTCCACATTGCAAGTCCTCCTTATTGTTAGAGATTATGCATTTTGACGGCCTCTTTAAGGTCTGCCATGGTCCAACCTAACTCTCGCTCCTTATTGGCTATTACCTTACCGGATATATTGCCATTTAATCCACATGCCCAAGCGTTCCAAGTCTGCCGGCGGGACTTGGTAGTCTCAATCGTCCACTCAGCCCGCATCTTAACATCATGAGTGGCCTTGATCCGGGCCTCAACCACGGCCAATTGATCATTAAGCTCTACATACATCGGATCATTGGTGGATGTGGCCGCCATAATGGTCAATAAGCGATATCGGCGGTCCTCATCGGTTACATTGGCACGAGTTTCGGCAGTCTCACGGGCTAGTCGATTTTGGCGGATTGGGTTATATCCGTCGGCGCCCTCATTGTTAAGATTGTCATATTGTCTCTCAGTCATCATCGGATTATCCTCCTCTCGTTAATGTTGATTATAATATAATCCTAATCGCTTAGGTTGTCAAGCATTTATTTTCAAATAAAGCAAAATATTTTTAATATTAAGTATTTGAATTTATTGAATATTTTTATAAACCGTAAATTATTTTAAAATAATCGAATTTGAATGTCGTTTTTGGTTGGGTATTTTAAAACTATGTCAATACCCTAAAATCATCAAAATAGATCAATTTAAGATCAGAAACCTACCCAATTAAATCAATTAGTAAAACCGCCTAAAAACAGCCCGTAAAATTACCCTGTAATCATTGGTAATTTAACGAACGGCTGTTTTTTTTTGAGAGGCTTGAAATGTAAGTGGCTGGAATCACTCTCGCACAGGCACAGGCGGCATTAGATGCATGGTTATTGGCCGATACAGCAGTAGCTACCGGCCAATCTTATTCTATTTCGGGCCGGTCTCTGACCCGTGCGAATGCCGCTGAAATCACAAAAAAAATTGAATTCTGGGAAGCTAAGGTCAAAAGTTTAACCCGAGGCGGAATTCGTATTGTGGGGGCAACCCCATGCTAAATATTCAAAATTTATTCTTTCAAGCCGAAAAATCAGAATCCAAAAAATCTTCGCCCGTCATAAAATCCACTCTACCGGATAAAATCATCAATTGGTTTGATCCTGTACGCGGTGCGCAACGCACCAAGGCGCGGGCTTTTTCTATGATTGCCGGGTCGTATATCGGCGCATCCCGAACTCGTCGGCAGACCAGCCAATGGACTACGTATGGCGGCGATGCGGACGCTGACACCGTTTTTGATTTAAAGGAACTTCGCAACCGGTCCCGCGACCTGGAACGCAATGCCCCGATTGCCGTCGGCGCGATATCTTCGAATCTCACCAATGTTGTCGGCACCGGCCTTAAACTCCAATCCCGCATCGATCGTAAATATTTAAAATTGGAAGATACGGCTGCGGACGATTGGGAAGAAAACACGGAACGCGAATTCCGGCTATGGGCCGAATCACAGGAATGCGACGCTGCCAGAACTTTGACTTTTGCCTCATTGCAAGAATTAGTTTTTCGTCAAGCCATTGTCAATGGCGATGTATTCATTGTCCCCAAGCGCACTGCATCCTCAAACCCGTATGATTTAAAACTTTTAATCGTTGAGGCCGACCGGGTATGCAACGAAGGCAATGCGGCCGATACCGATACATTGATTCAGGGTGTTCAAAAAGATCCCAATGGCGCCCCGGTTCAATACCACATTTGCGATCGGCACCCGGGATCTTCCCGCTATACCAAAGAAAATTTTACCTGGACCAAAATTTCGGCATTCGGAAAAAATACCGGGCTCCGCAATGTTATTCATCTTTACAATCGCATGACCAGGCCCAATCAAACCCGCGGAATACCATATCTGGCACCGGTCATCGAATCCCTAAAACAGCTCGATCGATATACGGAAGCGGAATTAATGGCGGCAGTAGTGTCCGCCATGTTCACGGTTTTTATAAAATCAGACGGCGGTGACACAAGCTTTGACCTTACCGGAATGGGAGTGGAAACCGGAGCTAAATCATCCGACACGGATTTAAAGTTGGGAAATGGAGCGGTTGTAGGGCTGGCAAAAGGTGAGAGTATTGAAATGGCTGATCCCAAACGTCCGAATTCCGGATTCGATCCCTTTGTCACCGCCATTTTGGAGCAAATTGGAGCCGCCCTTGAAATTCCCTATGAAATTATCATCCGGCATTTTTCATCATCGTATTCCGCATCCCGGGCGGCGCTACTGGAAGCGTGGCGGTTTTTCCGCGTTCGGCGCAATTGGTTGGCGGTCAATTTCTGTCAAGTAGTTTACGAGATCTGGCTTTATGAAGCGGTCGCTTCCGGGCGGGTATCGGCACCCGGATTTTTCAAGGACCCCATGATTCGTAAAGCTTATTCCGGCGCCCAATGGCCGGGCGATTCTCCCGGATATATTGACCCGGAAAAAGATCCAGGCGCCGCCAAAATACGCATGGAATTGGGAATTAGTACGCTTGACGAAGAAACGACTCTGATTACCGGCGGAGACATGGAAAAGAACCTGCCGCGGATTCGCAAAGAGAGAAAAGACCTGGCGGAGATAGGTTTGTGGCAACCGGTATCGGCAAAACAAGCTTCTTTCCCGGTTGAAGTCACAAATCAGAAACAGGAAAAAAAGAAAAAAGAAAAGGCACCTGAAGAGGTCGTTTCCGAAAATGAGGAGGCCGTTGAAGATGAAACTGCTTGATATCATAACTTCGCCCTGGCTGATTTTGCCTGAAAAACTTGTTGAAATTCAGGAAATTTATATTACGCACTTGCGCGGGGAGAAGATCGATATCGCCGCTATTGAAGCCAGCATGGGCCGCCCGCTGAAAAACGAAGAAAAACCTTATGAAGTTGAAAACGGAGTGGCAAAGATTTTTATCGATGGTGTGATCGCCAAACGCATGAATATGTTTCAAAGAATTTCCGGCGGTGTTTCATCGCAACTCGTGGCGCGTGATTTTCGCCAAGCGCTCAAAGATGACGATGTCGAATGCATCATGCTTTGCATCGATTCTCCCGGCGGGGATGTGGACGGAACCCAGGAACTGGCATCGGAAATTTATCAAGCCCGCGGACAAAAACCGATTATCACTTTTTCAGACGGCATGATGGCGTCGGCCGCCTATTACATCGGCGCCGCGGCGGATAAGATTTTTATATCCGGCGATAATGTTAAAGTCGGTTCGATCGGGGTTGTGGCGCGGCATGTAGATGTCAGCAAGGCGGATGAGAAAATGGGCGTTAAGAGAACCGAAATCGTAGCCGGAAAATATAAACGCATTGCATCTGAATTAGGACCCCTGACCGAATCGGGCAGGCAATCGATTCAGGATGCAGTCGATCATATTTATGAAGTGTTTGTAGGCGATATATCCAAATTCAGGGAACTTTCACCGGAACCCGTAAAAGACGGAAAAGAACAAGTGATTCCCTGGGCTGAAGGAAAAGTTTTCTTTGGAAAAAAAGCGATTGCTGCCGGATTAGTGGACGGTGTTTCCACCATGGAACGGCTGATCGGAATATATGGAACTGATCAAGAACAGGCGGTCAGGATGGCCGTTGAAGAACAGATCAGAAAAACCATTCATTTAAATTCATAAATTCGAAAGGAGGCAAATAATATGCCGGATAAAGATCTTGTAACAAAACAATCATTGACCAAAACATATCCGCAAATCACAGCGGAGATTGAAAAAGAAGCGCGTGAAAGCGGATATGCCGCGGGACTTGAGCAAGGAAAAAAAGAAGGTTTCGTTTCCGGTAGTGAAGCGGAACGCAGCCGGATCATGGGATTGCAGGAGCTTTCCCTGCCCGGACACGAGAAAATCATCAAAGAAGCGATTGCCGACGGCAAAAGCACAAAAGCGGAAGCGGCTCTGCAAATCGTGGCGGCTGAAAAAATCATCTTAGGTTCGCGTCAAACTGCTCTCAAAGAAGACGCTTTGGAGACCGAAAGGGTGGGCGCCGCAGCGGTTGCCGATGTGGAAACCAAAACCGCAAAAAAGACTTTTGAATCGGAAGTCGCCCGAGTCGAAAAAGAAGAAAAGATTTCACACGTAAAAGCTATCAGGCAAGTTGCCAAGGAAAATCCGGATCTGCATGACGAATGGGTCAGCAAATTGAAACCTATAAAAAAAGATTAATAAAAGGCTCAAGGTTGTGAGCTTTTAATATTTTTAAAGAAGGAGGTTAATTACCATGTTAAATGAAGGAAACAGATCATTTACTGCCAATGAAGCCATAGGCGCGAAAATCCGCGTTAAACTGGTTTCGGGATCGGCTGCAGTACCGCCCGCTATTGTCATCGCCGGAGCGGGGGAGCAACACATTGGCATGACTGAATATGCTGTGGCGTCCGATGATATTGGGGCTGTGCGTTTACGGACTGCTCCAGGTACCCAAGAAGGTGTTGCTGCCGAAGCATTTTCAGTAGGAGCGACGCTTTACGCTGCTGCCGCCGGTAAACTCAAAGACACGTCCGATGGAACCGCCATCGGCATTGCGCTCGAAGAGGCCACGGCCGTCAACGATATCGTCGAATTCATCGATTTTACCGTTATTTCCACAACCGCGGCCAGCGTATCGGTTGCCGATGCAGGGTCGATTATAACCGGGGTTACGGTAGAAGCGGCCTTGGCGGAAATCATGGTCGGTATTAAAACCGCCCAGTATTCGATTTTCCCTACGCATATTTGTCGGGAAGACGGCACAGCCCTAACCGCATTTGCGGATAGCGCCGATGTAACCGCTGCCGCCGGATGGACTCAGGCCACATCGGATCTGGCATTGCGCTGGAACAATGTAGCCACTCCGGACGATATCGCGGTTCAGTTTGTCATTCCGCAAGATGCCGACGTAACCAACTCTTTTATTGTGCATCTCATGGGCGCGTTGGCGACAACCCTGGCAGCCGGCACAATGACGGATTCACCCGTTTTCACCATTGAGGCCTATTTTAGCGCCGTAGGCTCCGGTGTCGGTACGGATACGAATTGCGGCGGAGAATCAACCGAGTTTTTAACCGCCCAAGGCCGTAATTACCAGGAAAAAACCCTAACCATTGCGAGTACAGACATTCCCGCAAATCCGTCTGTGTTGACTTTGATCATGCACCCGAAAGACGGCGAACTTGGTACGGATGATTTTATCTTGCTGACCCCGTGGCTTGAAATCACCCGGCAATGCTTGACTTCGTAATCTGAAAATTGCTTGACCGATTTGGATAAAACCCGGATCGGTCAAGCGGCATAAAATATTGACCTGAAAGGGGGTACAAAACAATGCCAAGACCTACTTCTTCAACAACGATTCAAAGGCCGGATTTAGCGGCCATTGCCTATGAATATTATTTGGAAGCATCTCAACGAGGTTTCATCGGGTTGACATTACTGCCGATCTTTGAAACCGCCCTCCAAGCATCCGATTATCCGATAATCCCGATCGAAGCGCTTTTGAAAATACAAGACACGGCCAGATCACCCAGGGGCGGATATAATCGAAGTGACTATGAATTCGAGACCGGGACCTATGCCTGCACCGAGCAAGGTTGGGAAGAACTCGTGGATGATGTTGAATCGAAACTTTATCGGAGATTTTTTGATGCCGAAGAAGTTGCGGTGATGCGGGCTGTCGATATTATTTTGCGGAAGCAGGAATATCGAATTGCCGCCAAATTGATGAACACGACCAACATTACCGGAACATCTAACGTGGCCATCGAATGGACCACTCCTGCAACGGCGACACCGCGGGCAAATGTGAACACCGCAAAACTTGCCATGCGTGCCGCATCGGGTTTGACACCCAATAAAATTGCAATGAGCAAGAAAGTTTTCGATACGGTCCTTATCACCTCTGAAATCAAGGATGCGTTGAAATATACGAATCCGATTGAAATAGGCGGTGAAGAGGCTCAAAGAAGAATTCTTGGCCAATATTTTGGGGTGGAAGAAGTCCTTGTTGGAAATGCCATCCGGGATAGCGCCAAGAAAGGTCAGAGTTTTTCGATCGCCGATCTATGGGACGACGAATACATTTTATTGGCGGCCGTTTCTTCCGGAGGTCAAAACTTGAAGGAACCTGTCCTCGGCCGGACTTTTTTATGGACTGAAGACAGTCCTCAAAACCTTGTAACCGAACAATATCGGGTGGAATCGAACCGAAGCAATGTTTACCGTTGCCGGCAAAATGTAGATGAATGCTTCATCTTCACGGGAGCCGGTTATTTACTCGGAAATATTTGCGCATAAAACATTACCGTAACCTTTAACGTAAACATATACCTATGCTCCCCGGATCAAATCCGGGGAGCTTTTGAGGAAAAAAAATGGGAAACGGGTTTATTGTCGTTTGTAAGGATAATTGGAAAAAGGCCAGTCCGGAAGAACGCGAAGAAATGACTTATCAGACTTTGGAAAATATTCATAACCGTCTGACGGCAATCGAGAATAAATCAGTTCTTAATATGGCTTACTCATGGACGGGAGGGCTGATCGGCGGTGGATTGGCGGCGTTAGGCTTGAAATGGTGGGGATAAATGACGTTTAAAACACAAATGGAATTGGATCTCGATGTTTTTATCGATCCGGATGAATTCGGTGTGTCGGCATTATTTACCCACGGGTCTACGGCTGCAACGATCGATGGCCTTTTCACGGATGCATTTAAGTTGGTAAACCCCGCTACGGGGAATATCGAAAGTTCATCCCCACAAATCGAATGCAAAACCACGGATGCATCTCCGGCAGTTCATGGAGACACAATAAGACTTTCAGCAGTCAATTATAAAATTATAGGCATTCAGCCAAGCGAAGATAAATTGATGACTGTTTTGCTTTTAAGCAGGGATTGAAATGACCGATAGCATTCGTCAAACCATCATGGCAGCTTTTGAAGACCGGTTGCAAACCATACTGACAGCCAATGGCTATCAAACAAACTTGGGAAGCAATGTGTTTGAATGGCGCGGAACAGCCTTGGAAGACAGCGAACTTCCCGCCGTGATTTATCGGGATATGGCTGACACGACTGCCCTGACGTTCGGAAGGCAAGAACATAAACTTAGAGTCGATCTAGATATTTTTACGAACAGCACGGCCGATGTGATGCGAAAATTAATAGCCGATATCCATACCTGCATGGCGTCGCCCGATACCACGCTGGGCGGATTGGCTGAAGACATATCGCCCGTATCGGATGAAACGATTCAAACCGAACATGAAGATAAAAAATATTTTGGAATAAGTCTTAAGGTCATCATCCAATTTGTGACGAAGATTTGGGACCCTTACACTTATTAAGGAGTAATTTCATGGAAATGATATGTACGTTAAGTCATCAAGTGCCGCAAGAAAAAGGGAAGTTTAAGGTTTACACCGCGGGGCAGGTTTATGATGTTCCCGATGAATCTGTAAATTTTAAACCCCTGCAATCTGAGATTACGCAAACAGAGCCGGTAATAAAAACGCCTGGCCCAAAAAGAAAAAAATATGAGGAGGTGAACGAAAATGACAATAACTAAAAAAGGGTGGACCAGGCAGTTCATGGCTTCCTTATTTAAAAAGGAAGCGTCTTATAATGCCGGTGTAACCATGAACGGCTCGAATGCCTGTTCAATGATCGGTTTTGAGCTCGATACAACCCCTGAATTCAAAATTGAAAACGATAAAGGGGAAGTGACCGGAAAGGAGCACGGGTACGATCAGGAGATCTTATCCTATGGGTATAAGTTTAACTATAAAGAGCCCAAAGCTCATCCCAATGCCTTAGCAGGGTTTAGTGCGCTTGTGTTGGGTTCAACGACTGCAACCCAGGACGGAGCGGCGACGGCTTATCTCCATAAAAATATCCCGGTTACGGTAGGAACGGCGCTTCCGTCTATCAGCGTGGAAGAAAAGCATGGAGACCTTCAGTATATTCATTCCGGTGTTAAGGGCAACACGTTAAAAATTTCCGGAGAAGCCGGCGGATTTGTTGCCATGGAAGCAGGATTGATCGGCTCCGGAAGCTTTACCGAATCGACAACTACATTCGCCGCATCCGTGACCGAAAGCTGGTTAAAGGTTTCCGGTTGCAAGGTTTGGCTCGAATCGGGTGCGAATATTTCCATATCCGCGAATCTAACCCAGGCCACGGAAGATATCTCGAGCGCGACCCCTGATAACCTATATCCACGTTTAAAATCGTTTGAATGGTCTTGGGACAATGCCCTGGAAGGTCAACCGGGATTTGGCGGGGACGGATATTTTCAAGACTGCGATTATGGCCGGCGCAAAGCGGATCTGAAGTTCAGTCTTATTTTTTACGATGAAACCGAACTTGATTATTTCCTGAATCAAACCGCTTGCGCGATTGAGTTCGATTTGAAAGGTGCCATTATCGATGGGGCTGGTACCTACTACTATGGGTTCCAGTTAATTGTACCGCGTTTTAAGATTAAAAACCCGGTATTTCCGAAGGGCGGAGTCGGAGATATTTTGACCCAAGATTTTGAATGTGAAGTATTCGATGACGGAACTAATCCGGCGTCGATTATCCAGGTTTACAACGCCAAGGCTGCTTATTTGGCGGCATAAATACTCAATTTTAAAATGTAGGGGTTCAAAATCTTGAACCCCTACCTGCAAAGAAAGGAAAATTATGGCGGTTAAGATTCAAAATGAATTAATCGGTAGGGTTACAGTAGGAGAAGAAGAGGTTGTTTTCACCCTGCGTCAACCCACAAACAAGGAATTGAATAAATTTTTGGCCGATCGTTATGAAGTCGGCAAAAAAAACAAAATGAGGGACCATAGCCTTGATGCCCGTATCGGGTTTTTCGATCTGCTTTTGATCAAAATTGAAAATTTAGTCGGGTCCGACGATAAGCCGATCACGCCGGATCAAAAGGATTTAATTCCATTAACATGGAAAGCCGGAGTAGTTTTCCAACTTTTTGAAGATCAGGATATCTCCGTGGAAAACTGATTGCGGATGTCAGGCTGCTTCATGCCCGGCATGACATCCCGAATTGCGAGGATTGCAAGGCATACGAAGAAAACCCGGCGGAATATGTTGATAAAGAAATTTGTCCGCCTTGCCCATGGATGAAAGAACCGATAGACCCGGTTATTTATAAACTTTATGAATATATCGCCCTGCAAAACGCAGGATGTCCGATCGAACGGCACGAATTGACGAATAGAGAATGGCATCAATTGGGAATTGTGAAATCTGAAATTGAAAAAATCGGCATTGAAGAGGCCAAAAAAAATAAGGTTGAATAAAAAATGACCGTTAATATTTCCGCAAATTCTCAAGATGTCGTTGTCCACATAGGCGCGGTTGACGATTCGGCCGCAGGGTTCGAGCAAGCCCGGAACAATATCAAGAAAACCGGCGATGACGCTGAAAACATGCGCGACCGCATGAACAATGCGTTTAATAAAGTCAAAACAAATTGGATGGCTGTTACAGCCGGAATTGCTGCGATTGCTTATGGTTTGAAAAAAGCTTGGGATCTCATGGAAAAAGCGGCTCAGTTTGACGAAATGCGCATGGGGCTCAATGCGCTTTCATCTCGATACAACATGACTGCCGATGCTGCAATCCGTTTGGCTCAGGTTGCATCCGGTGGACAGCTATCCATGCAAAGGGCAGGGGAGTTGGCCGCCAAAGCCTTTACCCTTGGGTTAAATCCTGAACAAATGAAAACATTTATCGAGCAAGCCGAACGGTTGACCGATGTCGTGGGCGGAGATATCCCTAAAGCTTTTGAAGCAATGGAAATGGCGGCGGCAACAGGCCGGTCAAAGGGTCTTGTGCAATACGGCATTATTATCGATCTCAATCGCGTACTTAAAGAATATGCGGAAAAGCACGGCATCGTCAAAGATTCGATCAGTGAAGAAATGGCCATGCAAATAAGAGCCAATGCGATTATGGAAGCGGCGGCTGGAAAGATTTCCCAAATGGGACCGGCCTTGGACAGCACAGCCGATAAAATGAATCGCATGAAAGCCACGTTTGAAGATACGCAACTTATGATCGGGCAGTTCATTCCCCGCATTGTGGCCGGAATTGCCGGGTTATGGTACGAAATCGGCGCGGCTACGTCATGGGCGATTGGTAAATTAATGGAGGGCCTTGCAAAGTGGATGGATATGATCGACAACTCCATAAAAACCGCCCGGTCTATTGCCGTGTCCATGGATATTACCGGCATAGCCAAGAAAATAGATAAGTTAATCCCCCAGGTCACGCTCTTTGCGAGTGCTCGAAAATTTTTGAATGAATCCGCCGCAGCAGAGGCTTCCGTTGCTGCTGAATCTCAAAGAAAAGCGAATGATAGTTTTGCGGTCATGATCGCATCGACCAAAGAGCTTGCCGTCATGCAAACAACCAAAGGTAAACCGGCCATGGACGGCTACACTGAGAGCGTCGATAAGCTCGGCAAAAAAATGAAAGATACCGAAGCGGAAAAATTTCAGGAAGCCTTATTCCGCGATATCGATATGGTGCGAAGAGCCAACGAAATGAAAGCCCGTGAGTCTGAGCGAATGCTTGAACAGTTCTTCAAGGATGAAGAGGCCCGAAAAGAAAAAGAAATCAAAATAGCGATGGAAACATCACAGGAAATTTTGAGGATAAATAAGGAAAGACTTGAAGCGCTAAGGGCCGATGAGGAATATCACTATCAGGTCAAAGCGGAACAATATCGTATTTTTCAAGATTTTATGAATCAGGCCGGCGGTGGCGAACTGGGTAACAATTTAAATCAGCTTGGGTCTATAGCTAAGGGTGAAGATCAGTATACCCAAGAGATCGAAAGAGCCAATCAGCATTATGTCGATATGCTTGCCTTGAATCAAGGTTATTGGGATGCCACAACCAGGAATGCCGAAGCCGCCGCCGAAAGAGACGCCCAGATAAAACAAGCGACAACCAATCGCACACTAACAACAACGTCAAGCGCATTTGGAGCGATGGCGGGAATGGCCAAAGCCTATTATGCGGCTTCCGGAAACGAAAATTCAAAAGCCTATAAACTTTATAAAACGTTTTCAAAAGCTCAAATTGCAGTCGATACCGCCAAGGCTGCTATTGCCGCTTACCAAGCCATGGCCGGGATACCGTATATCGGGCCGGTTTTAGGCGTCATTGCCGCGGCGGCCGCTATCATGTACGGAAAAGCTCAGATGGATGCCGTTGATCGAGCCGAGCCCGGCGGCGCGTCAATATCATCCGGATCCGGAAGTTCCGGCGGATACAGTTACCCGCAATCGGCAACCGCTCCTGTTTTTGAGGACACGGCCGAAAAAGAAACAAAAAAAAGCCCACCGATGATCAACGTGCATATTTACGGCGATGTGGTTGATCATGATCAATTTGCCAGAAATATAATGCCCAGTATAACCAAGGCTATAGAAGATAAGGTAGCACAATAATGGCGGCCAATGCGAAACCTTTAATTTTATACGACAATCGATTCGAAGACGCGGACCCCACGGCGACCGATACCGAAACCGATTATAATGTGCTCAATCTAATCGATTGGCGCGATTACACGTTTTGGCAAGCGGACTCTGCCGGGACCAAATATATCAAGGTCGATTGCGGCGCGGCCGCCACAGCCGATACTCTGGCAATCGCTGGACACAATTTTTATACAGCATCGGCAAATTTAAGCCTTGCTTCTTCAACAGACGATAGTTGCTGGACTGAACGTGTCCCGGAATTCACGGTCGATACCGATGACGTATTGATGAAAACATTCACTCTCGTAAGTGTCCGATATTGGCGTTTGAAAATTGTAACCGCGGCGGTTGCGGCAAAAATGGCGATTTTGGCGGTAGGCCAGAGATTGGATTTTGAGCGATATCCTTATGGCGACTTCGATCCGGACCATGAAGAAATAGTGGCCGATACGGAAGTTTCCAAAGCCGGATATTTATTGGGTACAACCATACGCCATTATCCGCGATCGATCGGTCTTCAGTTTAAAAATTTAACGCCGACATGGTGTAAAAACTCTTTTTATCCTGCGTGGGTCGATCATCTTTCATTAATGAAGCCGTTTTTCTTCGCATGGGAAATAACGAATCATCCGCTTGAGGTTTACTTAGTTCGTCTGAAAGATGGTTCAAAGCTTGCCATGCCTTATAACCCAGTCAGGCGAAGTCTAAATCTTGATTTTGTTGGAATTAGGGAATGACCGATTTCGATTCAGAATTGGATGCAATCAGCAGAACACCCGTTCAGGTCTGTGAAATAATCCTGGATTACTGTTCCTTGACGTTTGGCGCGGGCGCATGCACGGCCACGGATCCGGATATCCTCAATGACGATTGCAGCGATATAGCATTGTGGACCGATGCAGATTTAGGGGTGGGGGTTTCCGAAGAGGACCCCGCCGGGCAATTCAGATTTGACAGCAATGCGAGCTCCGGTACCGATGACGCCGCCGGCCGAACAATGGTGATCATATCCCCTCCGGATGAATTTACCCTTGAGATAAAAACCTATTTCGATTCTTTGGGAACATTGGCAAATTCCGATAATGCCACGCTTGTCTATGCTACGGATGATTGGCAGTTGCGGGTTTTATTTTGCTCGGACGGTTTATATATTTCGAAGGTAGCCGGGCTGACTACGGAAGTGGGCGCCAATATCGTAAAATGCAACGCAACAGCTGCATGGCAAACCTGGCGATTCCAGGTTGATAAATCGGCCGGTGTGGCTGCGGCCACAGTCGAAGTTTTTCTGGATAACGTATCTCAGGGGACCGTCGATTGCGATTACGAATCCGGCCTTACGGACGGGCTCATCTGGTATTATCAAGGGGGCTATACGACCGATAACATGCTAAGCCATGTTGATTATTTTAAAGTGGCGAATGGCCTGGGCGAATTCGGAGACCTGATCCCACCCTGCTTTAACACCTATCGGACGTGTCGAGCCAAAACAGCCTACGTCAAATCGACAAAAACCTATACTTTTTGCAGCGCCGATGCAAGGCCTTTGCCCATGGCGACCGGCGAGCGACCCTATATCGATAAAGTCACCTATATGCCGACCGAAATCAAAACCAGTTTAACGGTCAACGCCCGGGTGACAGTCGAATTTTTCGACGAAGAAGATACCGATGTCGGCATAGATCCCTATCGAAGTTCCAGAAGCTCCGTGCAAGGTACATTTTGGAAGAAGCTTTTGGCGCGAAACCCGAATTATAAGGGCCGAATTTTAAAACTTTATGACGGTTTTGTGTGGAACGATCAAACGGTTACCGATAAGTCGGTCCAATGGATGGACGGCATCGAATGGATGGACGGGGTTGAATGGATGACGTTTACCTATCCGTCCGGCGGAAATCAATATGAATTACGGCAACGCTTTGTTGGGACTCTGGACAATATCACCTTGAACAAAGGGAAAATCAAGGTCGAAGCCGTAGACATGTTGAAAAAATTGAATGAGATCACAATCCCGGAAAAGCTCAATTTAAAAGTGGCGGCGGGTTGCAGTGCTACCCAAACCCAAATCACCCTCAGCGGCGACGGCATTTCTTCCCTTGATGCGGCCGGATATATTAAAATAGATGATGAAATCATAAAATACAGTTCCAAATCCGTAACGGGTGTTTTGGCTCTGCCTGCCGATGGGCGCGGTTATTTCAGCACCACGGCTGCCACGCATAATGCCGATACCAAAGTCCAGAAGTGCCGATATTTTGCGCCCGGTAGCGGATTTGACCACATGCTGACCATTCTTTTAACCGATTGCGCCATCGATGCCGCCTATGTCGATTCGACCGCATTCACCGCGGCGCGGGACGATTCAGCCGGGGACGATGAAGTTTATGTCTCCGCGATCATTCACGAGCCTGAAAAAGCCGAAAAGATATTCTTCGAATTGGTGGAGCTGTTCAACTGCAGGGCATGGGTAGGCGAAAACCTGAAAGTTACGATCAAACGGAATACCCCAAATCAAATCGGACGCACGTATACGGCGGTCACAGATTCGGAAAATATCGTCGGGGGTTCCGAAAGCGTCGATCTGAATCAGAAATCGAAACTATCCAGGGTGTCGTTTTACTGGGATCGCTACGCCGAAAAGAAAAACGATGAAACATTCAATTTTAACCGGCTCGATATAGCGATCGATGCCGAAGCGGAAAGCGTCAATGAAGACAACTATATTTCAGAGAAACGAATCCTTTCGCGTTGGCTGAGGGCCGGTTATGCTCAGGAAGAAAACGTCAATGCATTCGCCAAAACCATGCCGACCCGCTTGCGTTGTCAGTCGCGGGACGCCTTGCCCATTCACTCTTGCACGGTTGAGCTTAAAGATTCTGAAATATTGACCGGCGATTATGTCTATCTTTCCACGAGCCAACTTCAGGATAAAAACGGAAACGATTATTCCAATGTGCCGTTTATGGTGATCCGGCGCGAACCGCGGGAAAAAAACAAAGTCATGTTGAAGTCTCAACAATTGAGCGCAAAAAAATTCATTATTATCGCTCCGGCAAGTTACGACGGTCTGGATTGGGCAGATGCCACAAACGCACAAAAACAATACGGCTGTATCTGTGACAGCAACGGTTTAAAACCTAACGGCGATGATGGAGATCGCATATGGTAAGGAGATAAATTTATGGGCTGGAATCTGCCGACACTGGCGCAATTAGCTTCAGGAAAGTTTTTAACGACAACGGTCATGTTGAAGATTAAGGAGTGCCTTGAATATCTGTATGGTCAAGGGTCCCTCCTGCGCGGGTCTGTTCCGAACGGAAACTTTGAAATAGACTCCGATAGTGACGGTATTCCGGACGGATGGACCCAAAGCCTCTATGCCGGCGGCGCTGGCGCGTTTGACGAAACTACGCCTATGGAAGGGATTCGGTCATGGCAATTCACCCACCCTGGCGGCGTTGGAAACGGCGGCGGCAGCTTGACGAGCGATTATATAGAATGCTCCCCAACTATAACGTATTGTTTGAGAGCCCTGCACTATACATCAGTTACCGGCGTTAAAGATTTGATCCAGGTTCAATACTACGATAAAGACAAAGTCGTAAACGGCGCGGCGGTCGATTTGTACAATTCCAGCGCCTGCGCCGCTTCTCCGGAACATATTTCAAGGCCGTTCACCCCGACAGCCTTAAGCCAATATTTAAAAGTGAAGATAATCGGCGGCCATACCGACGAATCCACGGCTGGAGATTCGTTTTTCGACGATGTCGATATCATTCGCCAAATTGTTGGAGCAGCCTTGCCGAACGCTTCTGCAATAAACAATGCCTGTGCGGCCCTGGTAATTGATTATCCGACCTTAGACTCAACGGGGTCAGCAAGTTGGGTAACATTGCATTCATGGGAAATAAATCGATCCGGATCTTATAGAATAACATTCACCTTAACTGCTATATTTTCAAGTCCGGGAACGGCTTATGGACGCATTTATAAAAACGGCGTGGCATTCGGAACATTGAGATCTGTTTATGCTGGTTCTTTTGATGTATCAGCAACATACTCAGAAGCATTAACATTCGTGGCTGGAGACGTGGTTGAATTTAAAGCATACGTCAATGGTGATTTAGCATCTGGAATAAGTGGATTATTATTTTACGCCAATGACCACACATTTGCGAGCCAAATTTCGTAATGATCAGGGGGTATTATGACTACAGCATATCACAAAACCGAATTATCCGGTGGCGGAGTAAATGCTCTTGACGGCATAAGCGGCGGATCTCTTTCCGACGGCGATTTCGCTTCTGTCGCCGAAGCGGGTGTTTTTTATTTTTATTTACTGGACGTCGATTCGGCCGAAACCGCATCAATCCCCGCTATTATCGCCCCGACTGTCAATCCCGGCGATAAGCGCTGGATATTGCAATCGGTCGGCGGCGCGTCGATCGGAACCACAACAACGGCGACGGATGATATTTCAATCGCAGCCGTTCCGTATGATGTTATCAAGTACATTGACCCGAATGGCGCGAACAGGAATATTATTTTGACGGGCGTTTGGGAACAAAGCGTTCAAATAAAAATTTTCAATATCGGCAGCGATTATAACCTTTTATTCAATTCCACCGATTCTATCTTTCCGGGTTCAGCCGGGATTTTTGGATTCGATGGAACCACATGGAGGAGATGGGTATGATTTTTAAAAATATGAAAAAATTCAGCTACGCAATATTGCTCGCGATCATCGTGATTCCATATATTCTTTGGATCTCATCCGATGATATGGCCCAGGCGGCGCCCAATGTGTTTAACGAATACTACGTCGATGCCACGGTTGAATCCGGAGCCACAACCACAGGCGGAAAGCGAACAGCATGGGATTTTGTAACATTATTGAACGGCAAGCCCGGCAAGTTGATTTTCAAAAACGTAAAAGCGTCCGGTTACACCTACTATGATTTTGTGACATCCCGGACTATTCCTAATAACGTGCAACTTCAATTTGAAAATGGAGCCATGATATCCGGATGCACATCAGGCGTTACCCTTCCCGCTCCCGCAAATATTATTGCGCAGCCAGATCAGCAAATCTTTGGAAGCGGTGTATCGAATATCCATTTTGCAGCTGGTGGGATATTCCACCCTGGATGGTTTAATGTTAATACGACCAACACCTCTGCTCAAAATCGTTCCGGGGTTACAGCCTTAATGCAGGCGATAAGCGGGGTTACGGCTACCGTGCAATTCGGTTCAGGAACTTACGCGATTGATCAGAAATTTGGTGTAAAATCCAATACCACCGTTATGTTTGCCGGAGCTAATAAATACGGAACTATTTTGCTCTATGATTATAACGTCTGCGGTAACATTTACGGTTTTGCATCCGATGACACGAGCGGCGGGACATCGGATAGAATTTCAGTTCGCGCCCTAACCATGCGGATGTTGAATGGTGTCAACACAACCGGATATGCCGCTATCCGTATTATAAACAATTACTGCACCGTAGAAAATGTCATATTAGACGGTTGGTTTTCAAACGGTGTCATTATAAATGGTGATGTCAATGGAGTCAACGTTGGTCGCGGGTGCCGTGTGCATAATTGCGATTTCATCGGCGTGAAACAGTACGGCATTCGTGTAATAAACTGCGACTTCACTCAAATTACAAACAACTTTTTTCACACTACCGGAACCGGTTCTGCAATTGTTATGCAGGGCGCTTGCGCTTACTGGAAAATTGACGGGAATCAAACCTATGCTTGTCCAGGAATCGGGTTAGAAGACAGTGAAGGCAACGCTCCGTCGAATGGCTCCATAACCAATAATTTCGTTTCTGGCACCTACGGAATTTTTCACGATGGTGCGCAGCGAGTCGGCTATATTACGGTACAAAACAATATCATTAATGCCATTACTGGTGGACTGTCTGGTATAGATTTTGACTACGCATACGATTGTATATTTGCTAATAATCAAATTGCCAACATAACGTCTCAATGGGGGATTCTTGTAACCGGTTCAGGCACATCCAATGCTTCCAATAATGTTTTTACGGGAAATTCAATTTACAATGTAGCGCAGGATTCGATAAAAGTCACCTACGGCGCAAACAACACATACACCGGGAATGTCTGCAATATCAATTCCGGCTACTGTTTTAATCTCCCAGATAGTGCTGGTTATCAACCGGTAGGGATAGACAATGTTTGCATAAGTTCCGTGACCGGCATCGTATCCACGGACGATCAAGTTAATGTGGCGACCGGATTTACGCTGAGCCCGCCTGACACAGGCCGCTTTGCAATTTTAAGTGCCAACGCATCCGGGACTACCGCGTATAGCAGCACATCAACCGCGATCTCAAACGGCCGCATGTATGGACAACGACTAATCATAATCAATACCAATACACAGCCAATAGCAATAGCGCATGGAGCCAACACGCGGTTTTCAAGCGGAACAACAAAATATTTAACCCAAGGCCAGATGGTTGAAATGCTTTATGAAGGCTGGGCATTCGGCGACTGGATTGAAATAGGAAACAAGCAAAATGGATTATAATCTTATAGTATAAAACGTTCATGGATGAGCATTAACGATAGAGGGCGGCCAATAAAATTAAATCAAAATAGCCAGGAGTTTTGTCATGAGCACAGCAGGGATATAAAATATGAATGCAAATATAAACCATATTAGCAAGGAGAATATTTTATGCAAAGCAAGCGCAAATTTCTTTTAGGTGTCCTTTTTTTATTGGTTGGATTTATCTTGGCTTTAGCAACTATTATTATTTGCAAAGAAAAACCGGATCAGCTTCTTCCCGCATTGGGCGGTCTTGCCGCATTTATGGGCGGCATGTTTCCGGGAGTTGCGGCAATTATCTACGGATATTCTCAAGAATATAAATTCAATTCGGCACATAAACCGGTGTCTCAATGACCTGGCTACTCGGATTAATAGGCGGCAAGATCCCGGCCGTTATCATTGGCGTTTTGTTTTTGACAACGGCCGGGCTTGGGTTCGCGGTTTATAAAATGATCCAAAAGAACGGCGCCCAGCGGCAGGAAATAGGCGAGATGAAAGCTGACGCCGCCAATATGGAAAAACTGCTGAAACTAAAAAGCGCGGCTTTAGATCAATCGCAAGCGGACCAAGCCCGGCACGCCCTTGAAGACCAAGAACGCGGCCGTCAACATGCCGCCCAAACTCGATCGTTAAATACTATTATCGAAAAACTAAAAGCAGAGGTCAAAACCCATGAAGAACAGTTGGCGGTTGATTGCCTTAATCGGCGCGTGCCTGGGCCTATTCTTGATCACCTTTTTGGGATGCAGCAACGTCCCGCGGATTGATATCAAACTAATTGAGCCTACGCCCATTCCCGTCGGATACCTTGAGGATTTTGGCGCGTGTGAATGGGATGGAGATCCCACCTATCAGGGCTTGATTAACCACGTCAACCGCTTGCAGCAATGCCTTGAAACCGCACGGGCGCGGTTGCGCCAAATTGCGGAGTGGAACGCCGGGCAAATCGAAATTTATAAAAAGAAAAAAATCGAATTGGGGATTGAATAATGGGGACCCGCAATATAGATGACTTAGTTCCTGAAGCCGCTGCTGCTTTCCGCATAGCCCAAGCAGATCAGGATTTCAAAAACAAACCGTTTCAGATCATTTGCGTTTTGCGAACGCAGGTTGAGCAGCAAGCTCTTTATGCCCAAGGCCGCAAAAATTTAGACCAGGTCAACGCCCTGCGTAAATCCGCCGGCATGGTGTCCATTACAGCCGATGAAAACAAACACCCGATTACATGGACCATGCAATCGCCGCACATCCCAAACAAAGACGGTAAATCCCGTGCGGTCGATATTCTGGCCCTGAACCAAAAGAACCGGCCCACTTGGGAGCTGATCTATTACAACGCCATTGGTCCGATATTTGAACATTATGGATTTAAGTGGGGTGTTTGGCTGCGCGATAAAACAGGCAAACTATATCATACCGACAAAGGCCATTTAGAATGGAAAAAGTAAAAGCTATATCATTCGATGCATTTAAATCCGCCGGCATGCAAGCTCGGACACCTCTTCCGATCGATCAAAAAGCCGTGCTGCAAGATGAATTGACCAGCATAATGACCATGGCCGCAGCCATGGAAAAAGGCGCAAAACATTTAAAACTCAAAACCGCCCGGATGTTAAAGCGCATACGAAAATAAAAAGTTTACGACTGTTTACGACCTAATGTTTCCTGAATGACCGTTTTTTGTATTAAAAAAATGCTGATAACTTATTGAAATGGCGGAGAGATCGGGATTCGAACCCGAGGTACCGGTTTACCCAGTACACTCGCTTAGCAGTCCATAGTATATAGTTATAAGTATATTGAATCATTAAAGATTAATTTAAACTTTGTTGTAAAGTTGTATATAAATGCCTATAAAAGCCTATCAATCAATGAAAGTTTACGACCGGTTTACGACCTGTTTTTATTGAACTCCATTTTTGAAATCTTGGTTGTGTAAATATTCAAGGCATTCCTTCATTTTCATCATGATTTTTTCTTTATGATAATTATCATTTCCAACTAAATCTCGCTCCATTTTATACATTTGCTGATTATAGCAGCTGGGACAAATGCTATCCTTGCCAAATGGAAGCTCAAAATCATTATCGTTTTCTATCATTCCGCAAAGGCTACATATGAATTTTTTTTTAGGGTCTGACATGGGTTTTCCTTTCTATTTTTGCTCCAAAACCCGGACCGATTCCCGCAACCCTTCCGGCAGAACATGAACATAAATCTCTGTGGTGCTCTCGCGCAGGTGCCCCAGTAACAACTGAATGTGTTTGGTGCTCTTGCCGGCGTCCCGCAAAAACGATGCAACGTGGTGGCGGATGGCGTGGTGCCCGAATGGTTTGACCCCGGCTTTTTGGCATAAGCGCGGCATCATGTGAGAGAGTGTTTCGGAGCCGAATTGAAAAACGAGCGAGGATGTTTTATCCCGGCGCTGATAACGGGCTTTTAGGATGCCTGCTATGGTTGCGTTCATGGGTTTGTTTTGAGCATGCAGGGCGCCGCCGCGGCGTTTGCGGGTGTAAAGCTGGGCAATCTGCTGATCGAAATTAATATCATCCCATTTTAGGCGCTCAATTTCGGCGCGGCGGGCGACCAGATGATATAGGCATTGCAAAAACTCCCGCTGGTCCGGAGTGCATACCAGAAAAACCTTGGCGATATCTTCCGGCGGCGGAACATAGGGAATGTAGGGGTTTTCGGGCAGGGGTTTGATTCCCTTGCAGGGATTTTTTATTAGGGTTTGATCGATCTCTGATTCGATTGCCCAATTATAACATGCCTTAAGGTCTCGGAGGTGTCGGTTTGCGGATTTATTCCCTTTGGTCATGGCGCGGGTTTCCAGGTATTTCGACACGGTTTGCCTTGTTATATTCGGGGCGGGTTGATCGCCGTTTATAAATTGCAAAAATGAACGGTATACAAAAATCTTCTGGCCGATTGAATTAAGTTGCATCCGGAGTTTGCACCACTCCAGATATTTTGTGGCCATGTCCTGAAAGTAAATTGAAGGGGTCGGTATCGTTTGCGGCGCCCCGTGCTTGGCGCGTTCGCGGCCTTCCCAAATTATCCCCTCGTGTTTCGATTTGAACCCGGCTTTGCGGTAAGGGGTTTTGTTGAATCGGAAGCTGACTTCCCACCACCGCCGCCGCTTGTTGTAATAAACTCCCATAATTACCATCTGTTTTTTTGAGGTGATCAATCACATCCGGAACAATAAACCGGGCGGCGCGGGCGTCATGTCCGGACATGGGCGCGAAGAAATGGGGAAGAATGCGCCAGCGCCGGAGCAGGGTTCGTTTTTTCATGACAAGGGCATCGGCCAAGCCATCAATATCGACGATCTGATTTATACCATTTTCAGCGTTCTGGGTCAAGCGAGACCTACCTTACGTCTCTTAATGTTTTTCATGGTTCCTGGTGTCAATTTGATGTTAAATAACATAGTTTGATTGGGTATTTTGTAAGGTCGAAATGGGTAAAATTCACAAGTTTGGTCTGTGCAATCTTTTACAAAGGATTTTTTGCCCATGCACTTCAGGCAAAATTTGTTTATGGCAATCTTCCGGGTTATTTTGAGTGTTTCAAACCCGCCTTTGCCATTCTTGATGGTGTGCATGATCCCGCCGGTTTTGCGCGGGCGGTTTGGGTCGGGTTTTTGGCCGGGTTTGAAGGGCATATTATTTCACTGCAGAGGCGCAGAGAGCGCAGAGTATTATTTTTTTATTTATTATAAAATTTACTTTTCCGTGTATTCCGTGTGTTCCGTGGTATAAATTATTCTCCCATCATTAAAAGCTTCGGCATCTTGTGAGTTTCATAGGCGCGGGCGATTTGGGGTCGGAGCCAGGCCCCGGCGGTGGATCCATCGGGTAAAACGATATGCGCCAAAAATTCATCTTTGGCTTTGATAACCAAGGCCAGCGCCCGCCAGCGCTGCCGGCAGGCCTGCTCCCATGCTTTCATGATATCGTTTCCATGTTTACGGCGTCGGCCGGTAGGGGTCCGGATGAAAGCTTTATCGGTTTTGGAAGGTAACTCGATCGTGAATCGGATCGTGCGGTTTTCAAGCCTGAATGCAATATAGGCTTTATCCTGATCCCATCCGGATAAGAATTGGTCGGCTTTATATTTGCTTAAAATGCTTTCGATTTCAGCTTTTGATTTTTCAACCGATACTAAAGTGTTTTGGGCATAGCGCATGGGTTTGATTCCAGATTAAAGATTTATAAGATTTTAGGATTTCTCTTTTATTTTAATTACTCCCAATATTTCAGGAGTAATTTTAAAAATATCTTGTGTAGGAGCACAAGGGCTTTCAAAAAGACAAGCGCCACAGTCAATGCAATGTGCTTTATAATATTCGATAGTTGACGATGTATTTGCCCATTCGCCATAGCGATGCTGACATTCTGTAATAGGTTTCGTCATATTGTGTTTCTTCATGACCTCTCGTCGGAAAATTCTGTAAAGATTAAATCCCCGATATCCCGGCAAAGCGTGATCTTTGTCGTAAACCCTTCACCTTTCACGGGCTCTCTAAATGCCGGACATTCATCTCCACATGCCAGCTCATTATCATTAAAGCGTATGCAGGATTGTTCTGTAAATTCCTTAGACCTGCAAATTTCGAGAACGCCATCAGAATTGATTTTTCCTTTCATAAGTTTCCTTTCAAATCAGTTTTCAATAATTCGTCACAAAATCACAATCATATATATTCGATCGATTCTTAACGCATGATGTGCATGTTCTTTTATTTGGTCCTTTGAATTTTTTATGGCACCGGTTACAGATCTTGATCGTGTTTTGCTCTTTTTCGACTTCCTTTGCCGGTACGCCGCGAGCCATGGCTATTTCTTTTATGGCTTTGTTGCTGTACAGCATTTCAACCCCGGCATACCATGAATAATGCCTGATTTGTTCGCAAACGGATGTTTCCGGGATCTGGATCAATTTTTCTATTTTTCGCAGGCTGCATTTTTGCACCACGCTCAAATCGAAAAGCATTTTTTCGGATAAAGATTTTATTTCAGTTCGCATTTTAAGCCGGTGGTAACCGTGCCGGCAGGCGAGCTGTTCCCAATCACGTTTATGGCTCATAAGATTTTAACCACAAAACACACGGAACACACGGAATACATGGAAAAATAATCAATCATCCCTTTTGAATTTTTTCTTTCTGGTCCTGAAGTAATTCAATCCTGATCCCATTAAGCTGGTTTTCCGCTTCGATTCGCTTGATCCTGTGGTCGATGATTTTTAGCTTTAGCTTTTTTTCTTCTTTGGACATAAAAACCTCCTTCAGGTAATTAATAATTTATAATTAGTAATTAATAATTATTGTCCAGGTCTTTGATTCCAAACCTTCCCCATGATCACGGGCGCAGAACCGTAGTAGCCGTCATCGCCGGGGCCGTATTTGTACCAGACCGGGACACCGGCTGCTTCACATTGTTCGATAATCGACAATGCCCATTCGTATTTCATAGGCCGGGCGCGGGGGCCGGTTTCAGCTCCGAGAACTAACCAGTTGATCGGCGCGGGCATGCAGCTATGAGGCTGAAAATATTCAAACGCTATGCTCAAATTTAAATCTTCCAAGATTGGTTCAACACTGATCCACCGTACAGCCGCTGGGGTTTTCAAAAGTATCGGAATTTTTTCATCTGCTTCGGCTTGGGTGCATATGCTTACGCCGGGCCAAAGATTTTTGATCGGCCAAGTGTCTATTCTTGTAATTCTCAACCTGTCAGGTGTTAATAATTTCAGACGTTCCGCCCGTTTGGTCAACATTAAAAAGGTATGGTGGGGGCAGTTGGTAATCGTCGCCAATACTTCTTCAATAAAATTCACTGGTACATCTTCATGAAGTACATCTCCCATGAATTGGACACCGATAATGGCGGGCTTTCTAAGATGCGCTGGCGCGTAAAGTTCTTTTTCACGCAAGACAAATGGTCCGGTTCCGGCCAGGGCTTTGCGTTCATTTTGTGCGATTAATACGTTGCCGGTTAGACGTTTTGCCATGCGGAGATGCCAACAGTTTAGGCAGCCGGGCGAGACCCGATCACAGCGCATGGCGATTGGGTTGTAGGTGTGGGTTAAATATCCGATGTTGGTTTTTTGCATTTAGATCTCCTCCAATAATCTGATAATCTGCAATCTTATGAATCTTTAACCTTTTTTATCGGCGCGTGCTTTACGTCGTAAAGTTCGATAGTCGGACACTTCGGACGGATCGGACAGATATTGCACTGCTTGATGGTCATGTCATGGCCATTGTCCATACAAAATACTTTATCATTGGGATCGGCCGGCGGTAGTTTGGTTGATCTCTTTTTCCAGAGGGTGCAGGCCCAAGGATTGGCGCGGGGATAAACGATTTCAGGGCCGTTTGGGTGATTGCAAACCGTGACCCGTTCATCAACGGCATGCAGTTTATAATGAACACAATTTTCGCGGCAGTCTTTTTTCATAATTTAACCTTTGAAAAACGATATAAAACATGACTCATAGTTGAGCAACCAAGCGCATCACAGTTATGACTTTCATCGTCTTCTTGTGGCCATCCCAAAACAAAGATCTCGTCTTCAGTTTCATAGCATTCCCGTAGTTGTGATCCTAACGGGATCACAAATGTTGGTACTTCAAATAGAGTTTTTCCATCCATCAAAAAACGAATGCTTATCTTATGCATCAAAAACCCTCTTGACAATCTTATGAATCTTTAACCTTTTTTATTGGCGCGTGTTTCGCGTTATAAAGTTCGATAGTCGGGCATTTTCAAATCCCGTACTTTTTGCAAAGAAATTCCGGTATGCTGACCGTGCCGGTTGCCAGACCGTAGAGTTTGACCTGGCGCCGGTGGACCTCTATTTCCTTTGCTTCGATTTCGGGTGCGGATACTTGCAGCCGGATTTTGTAACCGTCAATTTCTTCGATAAGCTTAAAATCGAAGGCGTTCATGTACCAATCTTCAGGCGGCCGGCGCGGTCCGTTATATGGTTTTTTACGTTTGGGCATTTTTGTCTTCAATCTTTTCAGTTGAATATGTTCGAGTTACGTCTGCTGTGGCCTTGAATAGTTTTTCGCACTTTCCGCATACAATTTCCTCTTGATCGCCATCATACATCTCGTATTCAT
>Ga0209287_10000160_pt1 | contig 44762 bp, 36 predicted proteins | sample PPLLak3cmMay2015_2_FD_187255 | JGI IMG/M metagenome (GOLD analysis project Ga0209287, IMG submission 187255) | Freshwater sediment microbial communities from Prairie Pothole Lake near Jamestown, North Dakota, USA - PPLs Lake P8 Core (1) Depth... | ecosystem: Environmental > Aquatic > Freshwater... | reverse complement strand
ATTGACTCCGTTGAGATTGATATCGCCGACGGAATTCACGTCCGCGATTTTGATCAGGACCGAACCGTTGTCATAAACGATCGCCTCCTGCGGAATTTTGGCTCCGTTCGGGTCGGTCAGGGTGTTATCGTTGAGCGTGAAGATATCTTCGAAGGCAAACTGGATCGGGATCGCAAACCCCGAATAGTTATAATCGCTTGTGATGGCATAGCGCATTGTCAGAATCGAACCGGACCCGGGAGCCAGGGTGACCGAGGGATTGTTCTTGTCCGCAATCGCGATAACTTTGATATGTCCCGGCTGATTGAGGTAATTGAGGTAATAGGTAAAATATTCGAAATCTTCGATACGGGTCCCGGCTTCGGAAATCGCTCCGAGAATCAGGGCCGAAACATCGTAGTGGACCAGCAGATTCAGTCCCGAAATAGGTTCCAGGTTGTCGAGATAGACATCGACATCGACCATTTCCGTGGGGTATCCGGTAGCCTCGCCGACCGTAAGAGCGTAAACGGTTTGTCCTTCGAGAGTTATCGCAAAATCGGCGGTATCCGAGGCGCCATAAATATCACTAAGTGCCATTTTAACAGCAAAACTGCCGGAATCGGCATATTCTGAATCCCAGGTTACCTGGCTGGCCCGGCCTGTCCCGTCAAGTGTAAGTCCCTCAGGACCTTCCAGAATCCGCCAGGAAAGCGGGTCGTTATCCGGATCGGCTCCGGAAAGGTTAAATGCCACCAGATCGCCGGCCATGAAATCAATTTCACCTACGGGGTCGATGACCGGCTTGCGGTTATTATTCAAAACGGTAATTTTCATCGTCGTAAGGTCGGACAGGGTTCCGTCGCTGACCCGGAAAGTCACTTCAAACGGAGAGCCCAGCGAGCTGTTGGGACCGTCAAAAGCGGCGTTCCAGACAAAGGTCGCGGTGCCGTTTCCGTGGTCGCTGAGACTCGCGCCTAAGGGCCGTGTAACCATATTAATAACAAGCGGTTCGCTGTCGGAATCGGTGGCTCTAAGTTCAACCGTCAAGGTTTCTCCTTCGTAAATTGTCGGATTCGAAATCGCCCGAAATTCCGGAGCGTGTCCGGCCGCCGAAACCTCGGCTCCTCCCCAAAATGCCATCAGGACAACCAGAAAAGCCGCTGTTTTTGTGATAATTCGCTCTTGCAAACCCTATTACTCCTCAAAGCCCGGACAGAAAATCAACTCTTAACCGAGCAATAACCAGACCAAATATTTTTCAATTCTCCGGTCACTCTTATACTTACAGGCCCAATCCGTTTCCAGCGCCGTTTGGTACCGAACTGCGTCCTTTATAGTATGGCGGACAAAACCTTACAAAATTACAGTTCTTTCTTCAGTCCCTTAGCGACGGCCTTATAAGCAACCTTTGATTAACATTTCTCTGATTAGAGGTGAGGGTATAAGGTCACTCGTGATATTTCTCAAATTTTCTTCAAGAAAGTTGCAAAGCAGTGCAAGTATGTACAATGTTGGCAATCCCTGCCTTAAAATAAAAAAGCCCCTAATCCTTGCGGGATCCTTTGAACTACTCGACTTAAGGGCCATCCGATCTTTCCTGCTATATTCTCTCTATTCTTTTATTCGTTAACTAATCTGCCGTTAGCACTCCTTTAAAAAAACCTGCGGGGAGGGTGACTCCCCTCCCCACAGTAGTTTATGCGGTCTTACTTAATAAGGACCATTTTCTTGGTGATCTCAGTCTGATCAGCCTGGAACTTATAGAAGTAAATACCGGAAGCATAGCTGGTAGCATCAAAGACGACCTTGACAGTACCGGCTTCGCTGTAACCGTTGAAATCCTTAACCTTCTGGCCGGCCACGTTGTAGACCGAAAGGGTCCAGTTGGAGGCAACCGGGAGAGCCATTTCGATAGTGGTGGTCGGGTTGAACGGGTTCGGATAGTTCTTAACCGAGAAAGCAGTCGGCAGAGCGACGAACTTCATCGGAGCGCCTTCATAGTTGGCGCCTTCGATCGAGGCCAGACGGCCGTTGATGTTCAGGAATTCGCCGCTGAAGGTCGCGTTCTTGTCGAAGCTGTAGATGACACCATAGGTGAGACCGTCACGAACGGTGGTCTTCAGTTCCATACCCTGCGAACCGGAAGCCAAACCAAGGACTTCTCCTTCGACCACGAAGGCCGCAGCGCCGAGCTCGGCATCAACACTGAGAACGTCGCCGTTCTGAGCAATCTGAGCCGGGGTGGCAACCGGGTTGATCTTCGGATGCGGCAGAGCATCGCCAACGACTACACGAATCAAGTAAACAAGGTCGGCAACCGAAAGGATGACACCGTCGGCGTTGACGTCGGTGGCAGCTTTCTGACCGGCCGGGTTGATCGTGAAGGCAGCCATTCCATACAGGAAGTAGTTCGTGAAGACAACCGCGTCGGCAATTTCGTAAGAAACGCCGTTGAGGTTGACGTCACCGCGATCGTCGATATCTTCTACGCAGATGATATCAACGCCGCCGTTGAACAGCGTGATGAAAGGAACAGGCCACTTCTTCAAATTCTCTTCCAGTTCGTTGATACAGACCGAAGTGTCGATCGCGAAGGTCGGGAATTCGAAGGTCGGCGGAATCAGATAGCCATCCGCAGTACCGTCGTAACCGCGGACATCGGTGGCAATCGCCTGGCGAACATCGTAATCAACCCAAACCTGCTTGTGGAAAGCGAGCGAGTTGTCGCCGCAATCCATGTAGAAGAACTGAACCGGGATATACTGGCATTCCAGAGTGTAATCGCTGGAAACCAGGAAGTCGAGGCTGAACAGGACCGTGTCATCAGGAACGAAGAACGTTGACGGATGAGCCGGGCCATTGTTCTGGTCGGCAATACCGACAACCTGGATCATACCGGTCGGGCAGCCAGCGCCGCAATAACCGTTAGGACCATAGCTGAAGGTAAAATATTCCCACGGCTCGGCCATGGAGAACATCGGGCCGGCGATAGCGCCGGTGAAGGCCAGAGCGGTAGCATCATAGGCAATGAGGAAATCAAAGCCCATGATTTCTTCGGTACCGGAAACCTTCACAACGTCAACCTGGGTGTGCATACCCTGATAGGCGCCAAGGCCTTCCGGGCCTTCTTCCTTCTCAATCGCAATCACGAAGGGAAGTTCGCCAACCGAGTGAATGGTGAAGGTGCAAGCATCAGTGTCACCAGCGCAATCGGTCACGGTAACTTCGACAACATAATCGCCTTCGGCGGCAGCGGCAAAGTTAACCAAACCAGTCGGATCAACGGTAATAGGGCCAGGATGGCCTCCAAAATCGGTAATCGACCAGTCTTTGGTGTCGCCGCTGTTATCATCGGTGGCCGTAAACTGAGCGGTACCACCGGAAGTGGTGCCGACAGTCATGGTTTCGCCGCAGTCGCCGGCAATCTCCGGAGCGGTGTTGTTGACAACCAGGTCAACGGTGCAGGTCGGGCCGTCAAGAGCATTATGAGCCTGGAATACGACCGATACAGACTGACCGACTTCCGAGCACGGAGGATCATAGGTCCAGCTGAAGGTCGGGGCACCTGCAGTATAGGTTACAGTACCCTTGGTAGCAGTAACAGAAGTAACCTGCTGTCCATCCGGGTCAGAAACCGGGATTCCGGCCAAATTGAAAGCAACATGATGCTGAGTCGTCATTTGAGGCGGCAGAGCGTCGCAATCAACTACCGGAGGAAGATCCGGAGAAACCGCAACCGGATAGCAAATCGAAGCAAAGGTGGCAGTTTCCGGGAACAGCCAGTCGTGGTCACCATTCGGATGGCCGACAACATTGGTGAAGCAAAGCTCACCAGCCGGGGTTTCATCGGCGAACGGGAGAGTCATGTGGATCAAATACTTCGTAGTAATTGCCGTTTCATCCCAACCCACGGCTCCAGCCGATACTACGGAATGAGCGAAGGTATCGGGAAGGACGCCATCAAAGCCATCTTCGTAGTAGAAAGTGAAGCCCCAGGTAAAGACGCTCCAGTCTTCTTCGAGACCAATGATCGGAGTGAAGGCCTCGTTATCTTCCAAACCATAATCACCCGTAAGGGTTACGCTGGTAAGGTCGCCGGTGCCATAGATCATGCAATTGAAGTTAAAGCCGGACAGACCGAGCGGATCCTGGACGTTACCGCCGCGGATTTCAGCGACGATGGAAGCATTGCCCTGGAGTGTCGGAGTTCCGCCATTATCCCAGAAATTGCTGGGTGCAATGTAGGTATCCCATTCAACTGCATTAGAAAGCCCAAAAGAAAGAAGGACAAACGATAAGGCAAATAATAAAGTAAGCCGTTTCATCGTGTGCTCCTATTTTGATTCGTTAACATTAACATTCGATTTTAAACTCGAAACTCGAGTCTTTTCCCCCTCAGGGTTCGAAATCACCTTTTAGAGTTCCAATCAGCGAGAGCCACAAGCCAATCAGAAATCGGGCAATTTCATGAAGAAACAAAGGTTAGTACAACAGGTTTCTTTCTCTTGAGCGCGTGTTATAAAGAAATTACCTCTTTTAAGTGCCACCTCCTTTCTCTCATTGTCAGTTAAAGGTTAACTTTAATTGCGATTATTGATTGCATACTCACTTACTTACCCACTAAAGCACATTTTTGTTAGGCCCGTGCGAGCCGGATGTTAAAATCCGGCAATCACGGCCACAAGGCCGGACAACAAATTAAATCCGGGCCGTTCTTGAATTTAAAGTTCACCATCCTGACGATATCGAGGATGTTGACCGAAATATCGCAATTGGTGTCCCCCATCGCCAAATATATCGGCGCCGCCCCTCCCTTAAATTTATAATTCACCAAAAAGATGATATCCAGAATATTGACATTATCGTCCGGGACCCCCGACTGGGGACCGCTGACATCGCCGCAAACGCCGGCCAGTACGGTAAATATCCCGCTATAAACCTTCACCAGATTGGTATCGAGGTGCCCCACCGGCTTATAAACGATCCTCATGCTGTCGGCGCCCCCTTCGGGCTCTTCCTGAACGCGCTCCCACCATCCGCAGGTGGAATCGGTGAGCGGAGGAACCGGCGGGACCCAATCGTAACATTCATAATAGAATGTGTCGATAACCGTGTCGGTGACGATCCCGATGGAATTCCCCGCTTCATCGGAGAATCCGAAATAATCAAGGGTGTCTAATGCTATAGTAATATTGACGGTGCGGTTGGTATCGTCGGGGGCGATGTCGAAAACATCCCCTTTGATTCTTATCAATGGAGTATCAGAGCCGGATTGAATTGGGATTCCGGGAGTATAGGGGGGCGCGGCTTCATTGGCCAGAGCGGAAATCACCATATTGAAACCTTCGGTCCCGGCCACACCGACCGACCTGGTTTCCACCCGCTCCCAACCCGAAGTCAAAGTTCCGGTAGTATCGAAGGTGCCTCGGTAGGCCGCCCGTTCCTCAAGATAAAAGACGTCATAGCCGTCGATAAAAGTGGAGTCGGTACAGCTGGTAATATCTCCGGGGATGGCGTAGTTGTTGCAATGATAATATCCGAGCATCTGAATGGAATCGGTGCAGGTTTGCCCCTCCCAGTCCTGACAGACCCAGTATAAAGAAGCCTCGACCGAATCGATGGCGCTGTCGGGATTGAGGGGATCGAATTCAGTGTAGGAGTAGAAATGCTCGTACTCGAGCGTATCCAAGACGGTATTGAATTTCAGGATATGGGGATTACTCAACACAATCCACAATGTGTAGGCCGCAATCTCCTGATTGAAATTATCCATGTAAACAGATACTGCCGAGCCGATTTCGCCGGCGGTGCCGGTGGTGTCTCGGATATCGACAATTAAATCCACGGATTGGGCCGGGGTCGAAATGGCCAGAACAATCAGTATCGTCAGCAATCCGCTAAAGCTGAGCAACCTTGCTTTTTTGAGATGTAATGCGAGCATTCCATCCTCCCTAAATTAGGTTTTTTGGTCCCAAAGTAATCCCTTAGCGAATTAAGCTCTTATTCCTCGTCCTTTGGAAAAATTCCCAAAAATCCGCAAATCTGTGGAAGCTAAATTGTTATTACTGAATGTTATCGGTATTATTACCATTTAGTTCAGCCGGTCACAATCAAACAGACCTGCAACTCGTAGGTTCCAATTTTCTGGCGGTCCCCCCGCCACCAATTGAATGGAGTAGTCTAAAGTTACTTAAACTTTTGTACTTTAGAGATATTTGAAGACCAATATCACCTTATTACGTTAACAAGGTTTTTCTGCGGACTTTACACTTATTCATTACGCGAATGGAATATAAGCCCAAAGTCACTGCCTGTCAATAGAAAAAGTTCCCTAAATCTGCCAAAAAATTAAGCAGACCGCTAAAATAGCGGCTTTTGGCTCATTTAAGCCATTTCTTGACCCGCCCGGCAATCATTTTTCGGAATTTTTATGTAACTTATTAAAAATCACCCTGATACATTTTGGTCAAGATTTTCTCCCTAATGCCGCGAGTTTAAGCTTGGTTTAAGCCGTGACCCGTTATATTTTTGACCCAACTCCTAACTCCACATAAGGGATACTTGCGAAAATGGCCAAATTAATGAGCAAAAAAACCAAGGAAATCGTCCAGACCGTAACGGTCCTGGTCCTCGTTATACTATTTATTATCTTTTATATCATCGCCCCTCTGGTCAATGTCCCGGACCTGATGGCCCGCCCTGAGAAAGAAGAATTCGAGGATCCCGAATATGTGCTCGCCAACAATCCCTCGTTTTTCGTGGAAAATGGACTTAATCCGGACACATTAACCCTGGTCAGCCGCGACAACATCAACCTCGCCACGCTCTATTTCAAAGTCGACGGCGGGGCGTTCGATTCCGCGCTGGGTTTGGCGGTCCTGGTTCATGCCGGAGATACCGACCGAACTTCCCTGTTACCTTATATAAAGGCGATTCTGGCTGAGGGCTTCAATGTCGTCGCTTACGACCAGCGGGCCTGCGGGCTTTCGGGCGGAATCTGGCATACCGCCGGAAGATACGAAGCCGACGACCTGGTCGACCTGGTGGCCGATTTGAATATCCACGAAGGTTTAATTCATCCCTTGATCGCAGTCGGGTTCGGAGTCGGCGCCGACGCCGCCATGAAAGCGTCTCTCGATGAAAGCCGCATCGACCGCACGATTCTTATTTCGCCGTTTTTGACGGGGAAACGCTGGATGGCCGATCGGATCGAAAAAACGGATGTGTTCGAAATACCTTTTGCCAACGGCATCTATTACTGGTGGTTCAAGAAAATTTCCAACTTTCCGTACGACCGGACTTCCGCCGACGATCTGGTGCCCCTGAGGACTCCAACCCTGCTGGTGCTGAACAACGACGCCCTCGAAAGCGAGGCCGCCGAGCGGCTGATTGAAATCACGCCGAAAGAAATCCTGACCGTCAAGCCCTATCCCGCTTCGGAACAGGACCTGGAAAACCTGATTGTATCGGCATTGAAAGAAAAATAATAAAAAAGGCGGTCAGACCCGGAAGCGACCTGACCGCATGCTTTTCAGTTGCGTCGGGTCTTGATTTCGGAGTTGGGCAATATCGAATCCGAAATTGTGACCCGACGCCTCAAACCTAAAACTGCAGCAACCCCATATTCATGTTGACCGAGAAATCGTTAGTATTATAATCCGATAACTGCCAGGTGAAATAGACTCCGATATCGAAGATCGTAATCCCGGTAATCGAAAACCCGAATTCCCGATACCAGTTCTTCGCCGCGAGGTAATGTTCGTCATAAAAGATTCCGGGCTGATGTTCGAACCGGGTCAGGAATCCTCCGCCGTGCACGCCCAGCGAAAAGGGGATATCCTTCACAAGCGGAATGCCGCTCTTCATGAAGAGGGTCCTCCCGAAATTATGATCGACATAGAACGAAACCGCCCGGTCGCCCAAAAAGGTCTTGTTTCCGAGGGTCTTGAAGCGGAGGCGCGAAATCATGAAGCCCTCTCCGAAATCCTGCGTGAAATAGTGCTGCGGAGGGAGGAACTTATCGGACCACCCGGCCGTGACGAAAATATTGGTTATCCCCAGGTTGAAAAACCGCTGCCGCCGAAACGCCGTTGCGGTCATCCGGGTGAATTCGAAATCGTTGTCGATTAAATCCGGGTCGGCCACTTCGATACCGAGTCCGAACGCGGTGTATTCGGTAATCGGGAGTTTTTTCACGATTCCTTTGTCCTTTATCAGGGGACGGTTATCCCAGCTGAAATTGGCTCCGACCGACCGCAGCCGGCCGTCCATAATCGCAGGGTTGTCGCGATGGTCCACGATGGAATCGTTCTTGTCCGAATCGAACCAGTCGTCAAGGGTAAAATCGGTGGTTTTGGCCAGTGAAGATTCCAGATAATCGTTATAGCTCAATTCTACCCTGGTCTTGCGCACGGGCGAGCCCTTTATATTGAGCGTAAAGCCTTCCTTGAGGTAGTAGTCGTCCGGATCGTGGCCATCGTACAGCGCTCCTGCGGTGTTACTTAGGTCGGCGAAAGGATGGTGCAGGACCGTTCTTTTTGTTACCTGCTTGCGGTATTCTCCGCCGATGCTGACTTCCGGGATATTGTTGAGCCGGTACTCCAGGCCGTAGCGATGCTGCCAGAGCTTGGCGTCGAAAGCATAGCCTGTTTCCAGTTTCGTGGTAAGCCGGTCATTAAAGAACTTGAAATCCAGCGGCAGTCCCAGGTAGGCTCCTTCAACACGGCTAAAATGGAAGATACTCGGCTCGAACATCGCCACGAAAACCGCACCCAGCCCATATATCAGGGCTTGCTGGGCCAGCGGTTTCGGAGCATTTTCAACCGAATCAATCCGATTGTACTCGGATTTCTCATATTCGGTTAACGGAGTGATTTGCGCCCTGGCCCAGATCAAAGTGTCGGCGGCGTCGGCGTCCGGAGCGACTTCGATAACGTAGCCGTCAAAGACCCTCTCCGGTTCTTCGACCGTGAAAGTGTAATTGTGCAGGGTTGCCGCGTAATCGACATCGATATCCGGGAAGGCCGGAATGCCGAGTTTCAATAGCGCCGTGAAGCGGATTTCGACCGGCATCCAGATTTCGTTCTGGAATTCGGCATAAGTCTGGGTATAGCGGATATCTTTCATGAACCGGGTATCGAATCCTTTGCTGAAGGTCACGTCGACCCCCACCACTTCATAGGTGCTGTCGGCGATGTCGATCGTCCCGGCGAAAAGGGGCTCGGTTTCGTTCTTCGGTTCGATTTCCAGCCGGAATACCGGGGCGCCATCGAAGTACAAGGTATCTGCCAGATAATAATTGTAATGATCCAGGGCATCCTCGGCGGTCGGAGATACGACATTGTACCTCCCCAGGTCGAGACGATTCTGGTTAAAATTTAAAAGCTGCCCTACCGACAGAAGGTTCTCTGCGGCATCGATATTGGCCGTCTGTCTTCGGGCCAGGATCACTTCCTTGAAATCGTTCGGCTTTTGCCAGTATGCCTGTACCTGGCTTTCGAGGATAACCAGGATTTCTTCGGCGGATTTGCTGTGGTCCGATGCCACCACTTTGCTGTAAGCATCGAAGGTGTACGATTTCAGCTTGTCGAGTATTTCCTGTTTCCGTTTGATGGCTTCGAGGATGATTCTTTCGCCCGGCCCGTACCGTTTGGAATAAGCGGTGATTTTTTTCAGGATAATCGTGCTTGGCTTGAGGCCGATATCGAGTATCACAGTGGTATCCCCTTCGGGGATATTGACATATTCGGTTCCGGAATAATGCGCGATATGGCTGAACTTGAGGTTATATAATCCCGGCTTGAGTTTGAGCCGGTAGCGGCCGTCGTCGTTGGCCATGGCGGTCAGGCCGGTGTTGAGAACGCGAATGGTCGCCTGTGGAATCGGGTCGCCGGAATCCAAGTCCCGGACTGTCCCCTCAAGAACAGCGGCCTTACCGACTGCGCCGAAAATCAGCACCATCAGCAAAGCCGTATAAAGACTGCGTAATGAATACTTGGTCACGATGATTGTCCCGTCCCCGTCCGCTTCACCATTCTACCTGCGGCAGTTAAGTTGGTTCCCATAAAATTATCTGGCGGCCAGATATTTCGCCAGGGTTTCGACCTGTTCCTGAGTCAGCTCGGCCCGGGCGGCATGTCCTTCCAGAAACGGCTTCCATTCTTCCGGGGCTTTCATGTTCTTCTGCGGAAGATCATGACACATCTGGCAGCGGTCCTCCAGAATCTTCTTAGCCTCCGCGTTCGGGTCATTCGAACCGCAACCGGTCATAAAGGCCAGCCCCATGCAGGCCGCAAAGGCGGCCGAAAATATATATAAAAAGCAAGTTCTCTTCATAGCCAAATTTACACTCCGTCGGTTAGTTTTGGGTTAGGGTATATTTCAATTTCAAGCAAGGACTTATATAGGTTTTGTTCGGAAAGGGGTCAAGGAAATTCGAAATAATGGAAAGATTTAATATATCAATACAGCCGTTCCCGTTTGGCCAGGAAGGCGTAGAGGGCTTTGTCGAACGGCATCGAAGTGTCGATGAGGTGATAATCGATCCGACTCTGCCGGCATTCCGCGGCAATCCGGGATGAAAAAGCCTCGGTTGCTTCTTTGAAGTGTTTGCGGATCTGCCACGGAAGGGTGGTCAGTTCTTCGCCGGTTTCCAAATCCTTGAAAATCGCTTCCTGCGGGAAAGCGAAATCCCGCTCGCGGGGATCGAGGATATGAAAAAGAATGACTTCGTGCTTCTTATGCCGGAAATGCTTCAACCCCGATATTATTTCGTGAGGGTCGTCGAGTAAATCCGAGAAGATAACCACCAGCCCCCGGCGGGAAATCCGTTCCGCCATTTCGTGGAGAGCCGAAGCGATGTCGGTCTTGTCCGAGGCTTTCTGGTTGGCCAGTTCCTGAAGCATCACATGGATATGCCCCGATTTCGACCGCGGAGGAATATAGCGCCGAATCTTTTCATCGAAGGTCACCAGTCCCACCGCATCCCGCTGTTTCAGCATCATGAACGACAGTGATGCCGCCAGGAGCGAAGCATATTCCAGCTTGACCGTCCCGCCGGAAGTGTAACCCATCGAGGCCGAGCAGTCCAATAGGAGATAGCCTTTCAGATTGGTTTCTTCTTCGTACTGCTTGATATAGTAGCGGTCAGACTTGGCGAAAACTTTCCAGTCGATATTCCGGATGTTGTCTCCCGGCATGTATTGACGATGTTCGGCGAATTCCACCGAAAAGCCGTGGTACGGAGACTTATGCAGCCCGGCGATGAATCCCTCCACTACCATCCGGGCGCGGAGTTCCATCCCTTTCAGTTTGCCGACGATTTCGGGATCGAGGTATCTGCGGTAATCGGTCGCCATATAGATATAATACTCAATTGAGGCTCGTTAAGCTGAAAAATATTTGGGTATTTGAAGTTGCGTCAGGTCCTTAGCGAGGCTTTGCGAGCGGTGACCTGACGCATTCCCAATAAGAAATTGGAACTGTCTTAAATCCTAATACGCGTATGATGCTTTTTCCAGCCCCTTGGTGAACCGGATTATTTTGTCCCGCTGAGCATCGTTGAAGAACCCCTTCTTCCGGGCTCCAAACTGGTAGGCTTCTTCGAGCCGGTCGAAATCGTCGTCACCCATTTCCCGCGCGATGGCGGCATAATGGTCTTTGTGGTTGTTCATGTATTCGAGGAGGCGTTCGATTTCGTCGTAATCCCCCTCTTTCAAGGCGCGAATAAACAGCGTGACAAATTTCTCTTTCATCTTCCTGTCCGGCTCCCGGTTGCGAGTTTGGCTGACATATTTGGGCCTCAAGCCCTATAAATTAAGTATCGGCCCGATACCCCTTTTTCAATAGCCGGATTATCAGGGCGAGATGAAAATCTAATTACGGCCGAGGTCTTTCAAAATCATCACCGCCATGACCAGGAAAGTCAACAGGATCAGCGGCCCGACCACGTACATGATGGCATTCGCCGGCCAGCAGAAACCCATTCCGGCCATCCCGATGGCGTGAACGAAAATCAAAATCCCCAGCCAGATATACAAAAACCGCTTGAGCCTATCGGAATAACCGGTGAACAGAAACAACAGCCCGGCCGCGAAAAAGAGCAAAAGCTCCGACGCAAAATGTTCCATCGACCATTCCAGGTTGCTTTCGAAAGCATCCCGGAACGGCACCGCCGGTTCGGTGTCGAGGAAAGCGGAGGTATCGGCCTCGGTGATTACCCGCTGTTCCCCGGAATCGGACCAGTTCGGAGCGGTCACCAGTTCGGAATCTTCTATCAGCGGTTCGATCGCTTCTTCTTCAGGAATTTCCACTTCTCCCTGATGGGCTCCTTCCTGAATGATGTCGCTTCCGGCAAGTTCATCGGAGGTTCCGATCATGCCGGATTCCATGGCCCCGAGGAAAACCATCCAGAGGACCACTCCGATCAGTAATAGTGCAAACGCCGCGACGAATGTTTTGCCGTATTTCGGCAGTTTCGATAACCTGTATCCCTCAATCATCCCTGACTCCTTTGTGAGATATAAATATCCTTTATTAATAATAAGATACGCGACTTCACGAGGGCAAGAAAATAATAGCGTCGGTAAATATACCCGACGCTATTTAAAAGCGAGCTATTTAGCTTAATGATCCGCCAAACTGTCAATCACATGCAGACCGGCCTCGTGCCTCCCTTGAATTTATAATTCACCATCATTACTATATCAAGAACGTTCAGGCTTCCATTTCCATCACAATCGGCCACCCCCAAGTCTTCCGGAGCCGGTCCCCCTTTGAACTTATAATTTACGAGATCTATGATATCGAGAATGTTGATAATGCCGTTTCCGTCCAGATCGCCGCATCTTTTCTGAAAAAAATGCTCTCTTAGTTTTATTTCCGGATATGCCGCCGCAAAAACCTTTGCTTCATCAATCAATCCCAGGTAATGGTGGCTCGGATTCCAGGCATCCAAACCCATGTAAATAGGCGCGTCGTTTACATCCAGCAACCCGGTTTTCGGGGCGGAATCTTTCTGGACACCGTCGAGGAAAAATTTCATTTCGGAACCGTCATACACCACCGCTGTGTGATGCCATACATTGGTTGTCAGCCCTGCCGGAATTTCCAGTTGTTCTATGGTCGATCCACCCGACTTAATGGCGTAGCGTACGGCGCCGCTGGTTCTGGGTAAAAGCCACCAAACCATATTTTCCCAGGGACCGACTTCTCCTTTGCCCATGATATAGCCATAATCATTATAGTGCGAGGAATATACCCAGGCCATAAAGGTGATTTCATATCCCGAAATGTCAAGACTGACCGCATCCGGGATAATCACATAATCGTCGATACCGTCAAATTGAGCGGCCCTCCCTGATATACCAGATGCCCTGGTTGTCCCGCCGGTCAGAGTTCCGTTATTTCCGTTACCACTTTGATCGAAAGCGATATCGCCGGATGCTTCATCAAAATTGAGATAAAGTGCCGGCATATTCAGTCTGTATTCGCTTTCCATTTCGGAGGGAGATAGGGCCCTGGAATATATTTTCACCTCGTCGATCGATCCAAAATAGTAGTTCGATAAAGCCCAGGCGTCCCAACCGATGATGATCGAGGCGTCGTTCGTATTCAGGTTTCCGGTTTTCGGAGCATTATCGGCCTCACTGCCGTCGATGTAAAATCGCATATATGACCCGTCGTACACTACCCCGACATGATGCCAGACTTCCGGAGTCAAACCGACCGGAATATCCAGTTGCTCGATTGTCGATCCTCCTGATTTAATGGCATATCGGACGGAACCATTGCTTCTGGGTAGTAGCCACCAGACCATTTCATTCCAGTCACCTGCCCGCCCCTTTCCCATGATCCAGCCTAAATCATGATATGCCGGAGATTTTACCCACGCCGTGAAGGTAATTTCAGTTCCACTAATATCCAGTCCTGGGGCATCGAGGATTTCCACGAAGTCGTCGATCCCATCGAATTCCAGGCAATGCCCTGAAATACCCGCGGCCCAGCCGGGCCCGTTCCGCAAAATTCCGTTATTGTTATTTCCGCTGTGGTCATAGGCCATATCGCCAATACCTTCATCGAAATTCCAGTACCCGACCAATCCATCGTACCTGGAATCAACCGAATTATATGAATGATTGACCGGGATTGCTTGTCCGCTGGCACCGTTTTCGGCATCAACAGCAATAGCACAAATGAAAGCAAAGCCCAGCGCTACCAGTGCACAAAACACCTTAAGCGACCTGCACATAGTACTCCTCCAGTTTAAAAAGTTTTGGTTTAGAAGATTAACGACTGATGCCAAATGATCTGGATAAAGAAAGATTAAACAACAAAACTTGTCAATTGATATCAGGACAGTGGTTTATATATAAACAATCATAGTGAGGACAACGGAACCATAAAAAAAGGGCGGATAATTGGCCCGCCCTTAATTGGTTACATATGCTTAAGCCTGTGCTACTTCACCAGCACCATCTTCCGGGTTTGTTCGAAGTCTCCGACGGCCAGGCGGCAAAAATATATTCCGCTGGAAAATTCCGAGGCATCCCAGGTAACATCGTGAGTCCCGGCTCCGAATACTCCATCAGCAAGCGTCGCCACCTTCTGCCCCATGATATTGTAGACGCTGAGCGTCACATGACCCCGCACCGGAAGTGAAAACGAAATTCTCGTAGTGGGGTTGAAGGGGTTAGGGTAATTTTGATTCAGCGCGAATTCCCGAGGCAGAACCGGGGTACTTTCGTCATCGATATCGGTCGGCTGCTTGGTCCATACCGCAAGGTATGGCGAGACCTTATCCCCGGCGGTCGTAAAATTACCACCGACATACAATTTATCCTGATAGGTAAAAAATGTCCTAACATAACCATTTAGGCCGGAGCCGAATTTTTCCCATTCTCCATTCTCCCATGACAACAGGTTGTCCTTAACGCTGCGTTCGGTGAGATCGAAATCCCCTCCAATAACCAGATGATCGTCAAAGACACCGGCAGTTAATACCTCGGCTGTATCCAGATAGTCGATAAAATTCCAATCGGTTCCATCCCAGGATTTCAATTCAGTCGTATGAGCAATGGATTGCTCCAAATTTCCGCACGCAATCAGATTTCCTTCAAATTCAGTGAGGGCTCTAACTTTTAATTTCGGACTAAACGGATAGATTCCCATCGCTGACCACTCGACTCCATTCCATTTCGCTATCACCCGCGCGTTTGATGGTGATTGAAATATATAACTTCCCGCCGCGATCAAATCACCGCCATAGACATACAACTCAAATAAATCGCGCCCGTCAAGACCGCTCCCAAGCGGAAACCATTCATTACCGTCCCATGAGACTATGCCGCGAGTATCTTCTATTCCTGCCGTATTGAATCTTCCGCCGATAATCAATCGATCATTATATACCGTAAGGGCGTTCACCTGACCATCAAGCGCAGTTTCAATCTTTACCCATGATTCGCCGTCCCATTTGGAAAGATACCAATATTCATTAGGATCATAATCGTAGTATCTTCCGCCGGCTATCAGGGTGTCTTTGAAAACGGCCAGGGCTCTGGTATCACCATTAAGTCCTTTACCCATGGCAAGCCATTCCTCGCCATTCCATAACGCAATTCCATTCGCTTTTATATTGCCAATATGAGTAAACCATCCGGCGACGATTAAATTTCCGTTGTATTCGAAAAACTGCGTGACCCGTTCATTGATACCGTCACCCATTTGCTCCCAGTTTTCCCCGTCCCAGCAATACGGCCCACGAGTCAAGCCGCTGCCGCAAATCAATTCCCCGTCATATACCTCCAAATCCCAAACGAAAACGGCAGCAATATTCCCCAGTGCCTTCCATCTATGCCCATTCCACGACGCCACTTTATTTGCTGCTATTTCTCCGATTTGACTGAAATACCCCCCGACAGTCAATTCTCCGTCGAACTTACACAAGGTTTGAACTGCAACACCGGAATCGGATTGCAGATAGGACCAGGTCTTACCGTCCCATTGAGCAATACCCCCGGAAAATATTCCTCCGGCAACAAGACAGCCCTTATACGTTTCCAGCGCATAGACGGTAAGATCGAATTCCGAATTGAGCGTATTCCAAACTTCGCCATCCCATGCAGCAATGTATTCGGCTGGAATATTGCCCGCGCTATCGAAGGAACCTCCGGCAATGAGCATGTCATTGTACACCATTAACGACATCACATGATTATTGGTCCCGACTTGGAGCGGACGCCAATTTGTCCCTTCCCAGGCCGCAATATTATTGGCTGCGACGCCGCCTGCTTCACCAAAATAGCCGCCGGCAATCAACTGGCCTTTGTATACAGTCAAAGCCCGGACTTCTTTATCGACTCCGCCACCAACCGGTGACCATTCCTTCCCGTTCCATGATGCTATATTCCGGCATTCAATTCCGCCGGCGATTCCAAAGGTCCCGCCCACGATTAGGTTACCTTTGTGTTCAGTAAATGAAAAAACAACCCCCCAATTGTCCTCGGCCGAATATTCGATTACACCTATAGATCTCCATTCCCGGCCGTCCCACATGGCAATGCTCTGGGCCCTTTCGTTTCCTGCAATGTTGAAACTGCCCCCGACGATCAGGTTGCCTTTATAGACAATCATGGCATTGACGTCGCCATTCACTCCCGGAATGCCCATCCCATCCTGCCAGTAAATATCTTCCGGATTAAACGTTTCTTTGTCAGTGAACGAAAAATTGTCGGTACACCGAGACGACATCGGATTCAAGAAACAAAATGCAACCGCGAGGGAAAATGCTTTCAGGGTTTTTGTGAAACACATAATCTACTCCCGCTCAAATTCGCCTAATTAAATTGATAAAGAGACCAATAAATATAACAAATTATCCATTTTTGGCAAGGGGGTTTGACCGAGGATGAATTCACAAAAAAACGGCGGCAGGGCTTTATTCCTGACGCCGTAATAATAACGTAGTCGAAAATACGAATTTCGCTAAGGACTATTCCGTCGGTTTCCAGACTTTCCAGACTTTCCCCACCAGGTCCGGACCCGGTTTCAAAGTCGGCAGGCCCGGTTCCCATCCGGCCGGACAGGCTTCCGCCCCCTTCATCTTACGGACATGCTGGAAGGCTTTCACCTGGCGAATCGATTCGCTCACTTTCCGCCCAACCGGCGGCGTGAGGATTTCGATCGCCTGGATGACTCCGTCCGGGTCGATCAAAAATCTTCCCCGCACGTCGATCCCTCCGGCCTCGTCGTACACTCCGTACACCTTGCCGATTGCTCCGGATCCGTCGGAAATCATCGGCCATAGGATGCCGTCTTTGGTCATTTTCTTGAGTTCTTCTTCGTCCCAGATTTTATGGACGAACTGACTGTCGGTTGAAATCGAAAGTATTTCGACTCCGAGTTCCTTAAATTCATCAAGCTTGCCGGCGACCGTCGACAATTCGGTCGGTCAGACAAACGTGAAATCGCCCGGATAGAAGCAGATCATCACCCATTTGCCGAGGTAATCCGAGAGCTTGACATTGATAAATTTCCCGTGGTGATAGGCGGGAGCCGCAAAATCGGGGGCCTTGGCCCCGACCCTTGCCGTTACCATGTGCTTCTCCTCTCCGGAGGTCGGTTTCTGTTCGGCAGCGGTATCTGCAGCGGGTTCCCCCACCACGGAGCCGGTAGGCCTTCCGCAGCCGACCTGTTCTTCAGCCATACAAAACCTCCTGTTTATGGTTCATTTTTATATCCGCCCAAGTTTGAATGGATTATAATAAATCGCGTACGAAAATGCACTTCAAAAATCCATTATATGCCATCCAATCTTATGCCAGCAAACAGGATAAGCCAGGTATTGATTGCACAAAAAAATAGGCAGGCGATAAGCCTGCCTTGAAATTCGATTCGAAAGATTCTCAGCCTCGCGGCTTTACCGTCTCCAATAACTTGTTCACGATGGCGCGGGTGTCGATTCCTTCGGCCTCGGCGTTGAACGAAGTCACAATCCGGTGACGCAATACCGGCAGAGCCGCAAAGCGGACATCTTCAGGACCCGGAGTCGGCCGGCCATCCAGAATCGCTCTGGTCTTGGCCGCGAGGATCATGTATTGCGAGGCGCGAGGTCCCGCTCCCCAGGAAACCCAGTTCTTGATAAAATCAAGTGAGCCGTTTTCGGGACGAGTGGCCCGAGCCAGTTCGACGGCGTAGCCAATCAAATGATCGGATACCGGGACCCGCCGAACGAGCCTTTGGAAATCGATTATATTATTACCGGTCAATAGCTTATCGAGCTTGTGCTCGGGGATAACGGTGGTGCTCTTGACTATCTGCTGCTCCTCCGCTTCGGAAGGATAATCGACAAAAATATTAAACATGAACCGGTCGAGCTGGGCTTCGGGGAGAGGATAGGTTCCTTCCTGCTCAATCGGGTTCTGGGTCGCCAGGACGAAAAAGGGTTCTTCCAGAGTGTAAGTCTCTCCGGCCGCGGTTACTTCGTGCTCCTGCATCGCCTGCAACAATGCCGCCTGTGTTTTCGGCGGAGTCCGGTTAATTTCATCGGCGAGAATCACATTCGCGAATACAGGCCCCTTAACGAATTTGAACGCCCGCTTACCGGACGACCGGTCTTCTTCGATAATTTCGGTACCGGTAATGTCGGATGGCATTAAATCGGGAGTGAACTGTATCCGATTGAATTTAAGATCAAGAACGTTCGCCAGCGTGGAAATCAGCAGAGTTTTCGCCAGTCCCGGCACCCCGACCAGCAGGCAATGTCCGGCGGACAATAGTGCAATTAATAATTGCTCGATTACTTTATCCTGGCCGACAATGACCTTGGCGATTTCGGATTTGATATGATTGTATGATGAATTAAGTTGTTCTACTGCTTGGAGGTCGTCGGTTTTTACAGACATCGGATATCCTTACTGAAACGTCCTATGAATCCACCTGGGGAAAACCGGACTTATGTTTGAAGACTATTCGGTCAGAATCCTAATAAATCCCTAACTTTATTGTAGATAGTAACTTGTGGATAAACCGAAGAATATTCTCTTAAATAATACCCGTTATATTATTACAAGATAAATGCTTATGGTCTTTTCCACAAAATCGGGGAGTTGTCCACATAATACCCGGAATGCAATCTGCTAACTATTTCTTAATTTCTTCGGCTTCTTTATCTTTGCCAAAAAGGGCTGTCCCTTTTTCGGATTCCTCGTCGTGCGGAAGGAATTTCATGTTATGTTTGCCTTCCTTCATGGCGCAGCCGCCGCAGAAGTTGGCTCCCTGCTCAACTACCAGCGACTTGGTCCTGACGTCTCCTTCTACGTCCGATTTAGCCTGGAGTTCCAGGCGCTCCGAAGCATTAAGATTGCCGACAACTTTCCCGGCCACGACGACCGTCGAGGCTTCGATATCGGCCTCGACATAACCGCTCGAACCGATCGTTACCGTGTCGGTACAGATTATTTTGCCTTTCACCGTCCCATCGACACGCACCGCGCCCTTGACGTCGAATGTCCCAGTAAATACGGTATCCTTGCCGATAATGGTATTCATGACGCCCCCGTCATTCTTGTTTGCTGAGTACTTCATATTCCGACATAAAGTTTAAAGGGTTTACCGGTTTTCCATCCTGTCTTAATTCATAATGCAAATGAGGCGCGGTCGATTTACCCGAATTCCCCAGCAATGCCACCCTGCTGCCGACCAAAACCTCCTGTCCTACCTCGACCAGAATTTCGCTGTTGTGACCGTATACGGTCGACAACCCGTTTTCATGATCGATTATCACTACCTTTCCATAGACACTGTCTTCACCCACAAAAGAAACCGTCCCTCCGGCCGTGGCCAGAATCGTAGTCCCGATTTCTCCGGCAATATCGACTCCGGGATGATAGTCATCCGGCTCGATCGAAAATCCCCGGGTCACGAAACCTTCGACCGGAAGACCATCAGGTATGTTTACGCTTACCTCCAGAGATCGTTCCAAAACCGCCGGTTTGGTCTGAACCATTTCCGCGAAAATGATGGAATCGGGCGGGATTTCCGGAATCTGAAAATCGACTCCCGCCAGCGCCGAAATCCGCGACACCAGCTCGCGGGTTTCCTTCATGTTTTCTTCAAGCAGAGTCAGTTTATATTTGTACCGTTTCAGCTCTTCGTTCTCTTTAATCAATTCCGAAGCCATCGAGGCCCGCGCGAGGATTTTCCCGTAAAATGAAAAGAAAAAGATCAACCCCACGAACAATAGCGCAAAGAAAACCACGATGGTTTTGAACATCCACGCCCGCATTTTAATCCCGTGCGGGTTTTCGACCCCGTCAGGAACCAGAAGCAGGCTGTAATATTTCGATTGCGGCATACCTGCCTAACTAATCCTTCTGAACAAATCGAGAATGCGATCGAGGTCCTCCTCGCCGTAAAACTCGATTTCAATCTTTCCGTTCTTCAACCCGGTCGATATTTTTACACCTGTCCCCAGAAGCTGCTTCAAATAATTCTCGGCATCGACCATGGCCGGTATTCTCTTTTTCGGAATAAGCTTGCGGCGCTTAACCCTCTTCACGGAATCTTCGGCGGTCCGGACCGACAAACTCTCGGCCACGATCCTCTCGGCCAGGCGGACCCGGGCCAGGTCGTTATCGAGGGCCAGAATCGCCCGGGCGTGCCCCTCGGTCAGTTTTCCTTCCCTCATAAAAGTCTTGATCTTGTCCGGAAGATTCAACAGCCGCAAGGTATTGGCTATGGCGGTGCGGCTTTTGCCGACCTGGGTGGCGATCCGGTTCTGAGTCAGTCCCGCCTCGTCGACCAGCTGCCGGTAAGCCTCGGCTTCCTCCATCGGATTGAGGTCCTCCCGCTGGATATTTTCGACCAGGGCCATCTGAAGCATTTCGCTTTCGTCTTTGCGTTCTAGGGTAATCGCCGGGACCGCTTTGAGCCCGGCCAGTTTCGCCGCGCGGAATCTTCTTTCGCCGGCGATCAAAATGAACTTGTCATCTTTCTTACGGACGAGGACCGGCTGCAGCACCCCCTGGCTCTTGACCGATTCGGCCATGCTCTCAAGCGCCTTTTCGTCGAACTGCCTCCGCGGCTGCATCGGGTTCGGCACGATCTTCTCGAGCGCGATCTCTTGCACTGTACCGTAAGTACCTTCCTCGACCTTCTTTTCTATTTTCGGTATGAGGGCTTCCAGTCCGCGCCCCAACACGACCTTTCCGCTCATCGGCTCAATACCTCCTTGGTCAGCGCCATATAATTTTCCGCTCCGGTCGACAAGATATCGTACATGATGATCGGCTTGCCGAAACTGGGAGCCTCCGATAACCGGACATTGCGATTGATGACCGTGCTGTACACCCGGTCGTTAAAAAATTTCCGAGCCTCTTCCGCCACCTGGCGCGCCAGATTCAGCCTGCTGTCGAACATGGTCAACAGGACCCCCTCGATTTCGAGCGACGGGTTGAGATTGTTCTGCACCAGTTGTATGGTATTGAGAAGCTGGCTCAATCCCTCGAGCGCGTAGTACTCGCACTGGATCGGTATGAGGACCGAATTCGCGGCGCAGAGCGCGTTGAGGGTCAAAAGCCCCAGCGACGGCGGGCAGTCGATGATAATGTAGTCATACTTGTCCACGATAGGTGCAATCGTCCGCGCCAGGATATGCTCGCGCGATGCAATCGGCACCATCTCCACCTCGGCCCCGACCAGAGCAATGTTCGACGGCGCCAGTTTCAGATGATCGAGGTCGGTGGCGAGAATGATTTCCGCGAAAGTCCTGCTCCCCACCAGGACATCATAGACAGAATGCTCCAATTTCGCCTTGTCGAACCCGACCCCGGAGGTAGTGTTGGCCTGGGGATCGAAATCGACCAAAAGAGTATTCAGTTCCGCCATGGCCAGGCAGGCCGACAGATTGATCGCGGTGGTGGTTTTACCCACGCCCCCCTTTTGATTGACCACTGCAATTATTTTTGCCACTTTTACTTAAGTCCTCGCGGGAAAAAACGGTCTAAAATTTTAATAATACGCAGCTTATTATAATTTGCAGGGATTGGCAATAAAAATCTTATGCGGTCCCGAAAGAAAATACGGATAAAGTGCGAACTACATCGGTACCATCGAGATAATATTCCAGCGTTTCGTGCGGAATTGAAGTAATTTCCCTGGGAAAGGACTGGTCGATTCGGGAAAAATAAAAAAATTTCCCCCCCGAAACCAAAAGCCTCTTAACATCGGCCATGATTCGGGAATCGAGCCTGACGTATTTCATGCTCCCGAATGAAAAGGGCGGACCGTCGAAAGTCCGCACCGCCTCGGTGAAATCCAGCGGAATTACATCCGCATTGATCTGCAGAGAGGCGATAACGCTCTCGAGAAACCGCGCCTTTTTCTGTGTCCGCTCTACCATGGTCCCGAACAAAGCCGGGGAGGCCAGAAGGAGAGGGATTGCAGGGAAACCGCCACCGGACCCGATATCGAAAAAACGCCCTGACAGGGAATGCCCGAAAGCCAGAGGCACCAGACTGTCGGCGGTGAAACGATAGAAGTCATCCCGGTATGTTTCACGTGAAACAAGATTGATCCGGCGGTTTGCCTCTTCAAGCATGTCGATGTAATGATTGAGCTTTCGAAAGTCCAGATACTGCAATAGCAGCTTGGAACTGCTGAATAAAGGAATATCTTTTGAGGGTTTTTCGGCCACCGGAATCATTCTCCGGCCGATAGAAATTCACGAGTGCGAAACTTTTTGATATGCACGGCCAGAGCGGCCAGATCCCCCCGCGTCACCCCTTCGATTCTCCCCGCCTGCCCCAGCGATGTCGGGCGAAACCTCGTGAATTTCTCCCGAGCTTCGTTGCGGAGCCCCGTCAGCGAGGCGAATTCCATATTTCCGGGGATAATTTCTTCCTCTTGCCTTCGGAACTTGGCCACTTCCCGCTCCTGCTTGGCGATGTATCCCTCGTAGCGGATCTGCACCGCCGCCCGCTCCCGGATTTCGGGGTTATGCGAAAAACCGTCGCCTTTAGGGATAAATTGCTCTATCTGGTCATAGCCGACCCGGGGGACTTTCAACAGCTCCGCCAGTGAAATGGCATCCCGCTTGACGAATCTCTCCGCCAGGCCATCCAGTTTGGCAACAGGGATGAATACATCCCGCAGGCGTGACACCTCGGCTTCGGTCTCCCTCTGCATAAGGGCGAAGCTTTCGATATCGTTATTATCAATCAGGCCATAACGTTCCGCGTACTTGAACAAACGATCGCGGGCGTTGTCTTCCCGCAGCGCCAGGCGATATTCAGCCCGCGAAGTAAACATACGGTACGGTTCGGTGGTCGACCGGGTGATTAGATCGTCGATCATCACCCCGATATAACTCTCGGCCCGGTCCAGAACCAGCGGCGGTTCGTTATCGATAGCGAGCGAAGCGTTAATCCCGGCCATCAGCCCCTGCCCGGCCGCTTCTTCGTAGCCGGAAGTCCCGTTCAACTGCCCTGCGAAGTATAATCCGGCTATCCGCCGGGTCTCGAGCGAGGCTTTTATCTGGTAGGCCGGGCAGTAATCGTATTCCACGGCGTAACCCGGCTTGGTCATGACCACTTCTTCCAGACCGGTTATGGTTCTTACCGCGGCCAGCTGGACATCTTCCGGAAGCGAGGTCGAAAAGCCGTTCGGATAAATCTCATCGGTACCGTTTCCTTCCGGCTCAAGAAAGATGTGGTGACGCTGCTTATCCTTGAAACGGAAGATTTTATCTTCAATCGAAGGGCAATATCTTGGTCCGATTGATGTTATCTGTCCCGAAAACATGGCCGATTTTTTCAGATTTGCCAGGATAATGGCCTTGGTTTCATCGGTAGTGTAAGTAAGGTGACACGGGACTTGCTCAATATGATATGGAAGAGTCTTATAAGAGAAAAACGGAATCGGTTCTTCGCCCGGTTGTATCTGGCATTGCGCCCAGTCGATGGTTCTGCCATCAAGCCGAGGAGGGGTCCCCGTTTTAAGCCGGCCGACTTCGAAACCGAGTGAAAGGAATGATTCGGACAGCTGGTATGCCGCTTTTTCTCCTCGGCGGCCCGCTTTTATCTGTTTATCTCCGATATGGATAAGCCCCCCGAGAAAAGTTCCGGTGCAGACAATCACGGCCCGGCAAGAGATACTTTCGCCCTCTTCGGTTTTGATCCCGGTAATTTTATTGTTCTCGGTTAGAATCGCCCCGGCGGTCGCTTCGATTACCTCGACATTGGGATCATCCTCGACCGCCTTACAGACATATTCGTTGTATCCGATCCGGTCCGCCTGCGCCCGGGTCGACCAGACTGCCGGTCCACGGGACAGATTTAATCTTCGGAACTGGATTCCGGTGGCATCGGTGGCCTTTCCCATCAATCCCCCGAGGGCATCCACCTCTTTCACAATATGCGATTTCCCCAGGCCCCCTATGGAGGGATTGCAGGACATCAGCGCCAGGCGGCTCTTGTCCATAGTCACCAGGGCGACTTTTTTTCCCAGGCGGGACCCGGCCAGGGCCGCTTCTACGCCAGCGTGCCCTCCGCCGATAACGATTATGTCAAAATCTGGCTGTCGCATGTTTCACGTGAAACGTTCGTCCTCACGGATTATTTGCATTTCTTACGGAAAAGTTATTTCCCGATACAGAACTGCGCGAAGATCCGGTCTAAAATTTCCTCATTATATATACGCCCCGTGATTTCGTCAATAGCGTCGATTCCCGACTTCAGCTCAAATGCGATTATCTCCGGAGATTCTCCCTGGTGAAGCAGCTCCCCGGCTTTCTCAAACGCTTTCCCGGCGATATCGAGTTTCTGCTTGTGGCGTTCGGAAGTTACCACCAGGCGGTCGGTCAGATCCGGCATTTCGGATTTGATTCGCCGAAGAAGTTCTTTTTTCAGCTCCGCGAATCCTTTTTTGGTCTTGCAGGAGAGATACAGGGCTCTGCTCAGGGCTTCTGCCGGTTTTTTGTAGGATGTCGACGCCTCATCTATCAGGTCGACTTTGTTCAGCAATATCAATAACTTATCTCTATATGGGAAATCTTTCAGGTCCGTTTTAAGCTCTCCGGTCCAACGCTTGCGCGAAACATCGGCAATCCAGACAATCAAGTCCGACCGGTTCATTATCTCCAGTGCCGCTTTCTGCCCCAGCTTCTCAATCTCCCCGGATTTCTTTCTTAGCCCGGCGGTATCGGTTAATGATACGGCAATCCCTTCGAGGTCGATCCATTCAGTCAGATAATCGCGAGTAGTCCCCGGTACCGGAGCCACAATCGCTCTCGTCTGATTCAGCAGGAGATTAAACAGCGATGATTTCCCGGCGTTGGGCCGTCCCGCAATGGCGATATTGAATCCTTCCCTGATGATTTTCCCGCCGCGATAAGTCATTGCCAGTTCATTGGTTTTGCTAATTATCAGGTCGTTTAGATCGAGCAGTTTAAGCTGTTCGGCCGGTTCGAGGTCTTCTTCGGGGTAATCCACCGAGGCCTCGATTTCCGCCAGAAGTTGAATCGCGTTTTCCCTGATATCGTTGATATAATCCGACATTTGCCCCAGAAGATTCTTCTTCGCGACGCTGTAGGAATATTCGGTCTTCGATGCGATCAGTTCCGCCACCGCTTCGGCTTTGGCCAGATCGATTCTCCCGGAAAGAAACGCCCGCCGCGTGAATTCTCCCGGTTCGGCCGGACGAATCCCCCGTCCGGTAATTTCTGCCAAAATTTTTCGCAGGACCACCTGTCCGCCGTGGCAGAATATTTCCGCCTGCTCCTGCCCGGTGTACGACTGATCTTCCGGCATGGTCACGGCGGTGACTTCGTCGATGACCTCCCCGTCCGACCCGACCATGTGTCCGTAGTACAGCCTGAAATTTTCCCATTTGTCGCCTGGACTATGGATGGGACGGAATATTGCCCGCAGTGCTTCGTGCGAGCCGTTCCCGGCAATGCGGATCGCCCCGATCCCTCCCTCGCCGGGAGGGGTAATTATAGCCGCGATCGCTTCGCGGTCGTACGTATCATGCACTGATTTACCGGCCACGGATAAGGTTCTATTTTCCGCCGTTTGATTTCACGGGTGGCGCCGCCCCCATAGAGGCCGCCGGACTCGGACGCCCGAACACCAGCTGTTCGATCCAGGAGAAAAGCGAGAAGCTGGTCCAGTACAGCACCAGCCCGGCCGAAGCCTTATAGAAGAAGAACCCGAAAATCAAAGGCATTAAGTACACCAGCGCCTTGTTCTTGGGGTCGGTCATGGTCATCTTTTGCTGCACGAACATCAGCCCCACCATCAGAAGAACCAGGATAATGTATGGATCGGTTATCGCCTGCGCCCCGCGCGAAAGATCGTCCCACCAGAGAATAAACGGCGCCTGCCGCAAGAGAACGGTCGAGCGAAACACCGCGAACAGCGCGAAAAAGAGGGGCAACTGCGGCAGGTAAGGGAGACACCCCGAAAGCGGATTTACCCCTGCTTCCTTGTACAGCTTCATCATTGCCTGATTGAGCGCCTGCGGGTTATTCTTGTGCTTTTTCTTCAGCTCTTCCATTTTAGGCTGAAGATCCCGCATCGCCGACATCGACCGCACCATCCGTTTCGAAAGCGGCATGGTCATCAGCTTGATGGCCAATGCGAACAGCAGGATGACGAACCCGTAATTCGGAACGTAATCGTACATCCGGGGCAATAACCACATGATGGGAACGGCGAATATTTTGACTATCCAGCCCACGTACGGAGTGGTCCCGATATCGAGGATGTCGGTCACTTCCGGATTGAAATTTTTCAGAAGTTCATAATCGACCGGCCCCGCGAATACCGAAAAGCTGTCGCTGAAATTCTGAGCGTACGGCAGGGCCATTTCCAGCCCGATGGACAGCATCCGGGCGGTTATGTTCTGCCCGTTGATCGTTACCGGGAATTTTTGCCCGGTCGCGATGGCCGCCGTGCCATACTGAGACCTCGGCGCCATTATCGCCGAGAAAAACTTCGACCGCTTGGCGATCCATCGCGTTTCACCGTCGTGAGTCAGGCTGAACTTATTGTCGTCGTAGTCGTCAAATTTTTCCCGCTCCGTCCCCATCTGCGCCATCGCCCAGAAGTAACTGTAATCGTCGTTGGGGTCCGGTTCGGTCGGAATGAAGCCATTATCCCAGACCAGAGAATATTCGCTGCCGAAATTGAACGGCATGATATTGTCGCCCGAGACAATCAAATCATAATCGTAGCGATCCGGGTAGAAGCGATACTTCTTGATAATCGCCCCGCCGTTGTCGGCGACATGCCGAAAAGTGATTTCCAGCGGATCACTGGTTACCCGGTAAGTTCCCGGCTGGAGACTTGTTTCGTAAACCAAACGATTGGCGTCAAAAGTCCCATTATTAAAAGCCAGCATCGGAACCGGTCGTTCGCAAAACGGAAGCAATTCGACCAGACTGTCTTCCTGATGATAGTAGTGATACTCCTTCAGTTTAAGCGATACCGGTCCGCCTCCACGGTTAGTCATAACTATATCCCAGACATTGGTTTCCACGAATAATGTCTCGGCGGGGATGTCTGCGAATGGTTCCGGTTGCTCGAGATTGACAATCTTCGAGGTATCCCTCGGCGGCATTCCCGAGGGAGGAGGCGGAGTGGTCGAACCTGACTGTTGCTGAGGTTGCGAGGCAGTATCCTGAGGCGGCTGTGAGGTTGCCGCCTGCTCTTGTTCGATCGGCCTCGGTTTCGGGGGTTCAATCAGCCCCAGTTTTGTCATTATCGGGACCCAGAATATTACCAGAAGCCCCAGCGCCACTACCAGAATAATCGTTTTCTTTTCCAATGAACTATCCTCGTTTATTCCATCTTCCCATTATCCGGAACCGGATCATAACCCCCCTCATGCCAGGGGTGACATCGGCCTATCCTCTTGATTGCCAGCCAGATACCCTTGAGCGCTCCGTGCTCTTTCAAAGCTTCTTCGGCATAATGGGAACAGGTCGGATAGAACCGGCATTGGTTTCCGATTATCGGTGAGAGAGTGTATCGATAGATATAAATTATCGCCAGAAAGGGATAACTGAATATTGATATATTCTTAACTGCCATCGACTTAAATCGATTCCATCAATTTCTTCAGAGATTCGCTCAAATCCCCGTGAACCACCTCGGCCGCCGTCCCGGAAAAGCGAACAATGAACGCTCCGTAAATCGGATGTTCCTTTTGCAGCAACCGAAAATCCTCCCGAAGCCACCGCTTCAGACGATTCCGTTCCACTGCGGTCCCCGCACTTTTCGGAATTAAATAAGCCCCGGCGTAATCGTTTGCGAATTCAGGCAGCCTTTGGTGATACAAAATCAAATGCCCGCTTCGTCTGCCTTTTCCGGATTTTAAAAGGGATTGAATAATCTTACTCCCCTTCAGACTATGACGGGCCAAGGTTATTTTTTCTTTTTTATGGAAACTGTCAGTCGCTTCCGCCCTTTGGCACGGCGCCGGGCCAATACCTGGCGTCCCTGACGAGTCTCCATCCGCTTCCGAAATCCGTGGTCGTTCAGCTTCTTCCGATTCGACGGCTGGAATGTGCGTTTCATCTTAGTATCCTAATTTATCATTCTATAATTTAATTTTCCAAATAATATAGCTTTTCAATATAGCCTTTTTCCCCGAACCGTCAAGCGATTTCACGCGTCGCGGCCCTGTCCCGCCCCACATATACGCCGATAACTTGCCCACGATGGATTGGAATGAAGCCATCACTCGCCCCCGACCAGGTGGTCCGCTAGTTATTTTTAAGTTTGTTGCGTTTGGGTATAACAATCATGGATATTATTGCCGAGCTTTGCCGATATAACTTAAAACTGCAATAATGACCTGGTGAAATCCAATGATTGCCGGCAAAAGAGCGCGTCGATACTTATTCTTTTTCGTGGCCGCAGGAATAATGATTCTCGGAGCGGTTTCGATAACGAAAATCTATCGTGGCAAATATCATAAGTGGGTCCGCGACTATCATTTTAACTCCCAGTCCAGAAACAGCATGGATGGCACGGTCGATATTATTTTCACCGTCATTGATCATTGGGAACCCGGGCGAAAGTCGCCGGAAAAGAACCTGGAGCGAACTCGAAGATGGACACAGGAATATCCCGCCCTGGCGGATAAGCATATCGACAGCGACGGCCGCAAATTGCAGCGCACTTTCTTTTACCCCATCGAACAATTCCAGGGATATCAGATCGACAGTCTGGTTAGAATCTGTGCCCGCGGATACGGAGATATCGAGGTCCACCTGCATCATGCCAACGATACTCCCGAATCCCTGCGGGAAAAATTCCGAGACGGAATCGATTCTCTCCAGGCCCATGGGGCCCTGATTTCGGGAGACGGCGAAATTCACTTCGCTTTCGTGCACGGTTACTTCGCCCTGGATAATTCCCTCATAGAAAACGGCAGAAACTTTTGCGGAGTAAATAATGAAATCGACCTTCTGATCGAGCTCGGTTGTTACGCCGATTTCACCTTTCCCGCCCTCTGCACCGACGCCCAGCCGGCCATAGTCAACAAAATCTTCTATGCCAAAGACGACCCCGGTCCGAAATCCTATAATAAGGGGGAAATATCTCACGTCGGCATCGATCCCGGTCCGGACAGACTTATGATATTTCCCGGCCCCATTGCCATTGACTGGAGCGATTGGCGCTTCGGCCTGCATCCCACCATTGATGACGGCGATTTATATTGCGATATGACTCCGAGTATTAAGCGGTTCGATAAATGGGTTCAGGCGGATATTCATGTTCTCGGAGGGCCCAACTGGGTATTTGTCAGACCACACACTCACGGGTGCGAGAAAGGTTGCATGGAAGCCAACCTCGGCCCGGAAATGGATGAAATGCTGACTCTGGTGGAGAAGAAGTATCGGGACAATCCCGGCTTCAGATTGCATTACATGACGGCCCGCGAAGCCTATAATGTCGCCCGGGCCGCCGAGGCCGGCATGACCGGCAACCCCTACGACTACCGGGATTTTGTTATCAAACCTTATCAATACAGAATCCCCGTCGACACCCTTAAACCGTCATAATATCACCTCGGCAATCAGAAGATATCTCGTTTATTCGAACATTTTATCCGCCGTTACAGAACCTAATCATATGGCAAATTTCCCCGTATAAATTGAAAGGTTTCAAACCCGGCGGGGAAATTAATTTCCTTTCAATTTTAGGGGGTTCAAATGCACCTTAAAAAGTCATTTATATTCGGCTTGGCTATTTATCTGTTTTCAACCGCAGTAGTCATCGCTTCCGGGGACGGAAATTTCGCCATGTCGCCCGACGGAGTCAAAATCTCATTTGAAAAACTTGGGACCGGCGAACCGGCCCTGGTATTCATCCACGGCTGGTCGAACAACAAGACTATCTGGGAAGAGCAGGTTGCGCACTTTTCCAAAAAATACACCGTGGTGACCCTCGACCTGGCCGGGTTCGGCCAGTCCGGCAACAACCGCAGCGAATGGTCCATCCCGGCCTTTGCCGGAGATGTCAATGCCGTCATCTCAAAACTGGGACTGCAGAAGGTTGTCCTGGTTGGGTTTTCCATGGGAGGACCGGTAGCGGTCGAAACCGCCAATGCCAATCCCGACCCTGTCCTGGGAATCGTCCTCGTCGACAATATGCAGGATGTCGATATGCACTTCTCGACGGAAATGATGGACCAGACCATGGCCTATATGATGGATCTGGTAACCAATCCGACCATAGAGAAAATAAAACCGTTCTGCAAAAATAACCCGGAAGAATCATTTCAAAAGATTAAGGCAACACTGAAGGGGGCGCCCGGAAAAGGCTGGGAAGAATCCCTCCGGGCGACTTTGAACTGGTCCAACGATAACTGCCGCCAGGCTTTGAAGAAATTGCAGGTACCGGTGGTCGCCATAAATTCCAATGCCCGTCCGACAAATATCGAGGCCTTCAAAAAACTGGTTCCGTCATTCCGGGCACACATAGTCCCCGATGTCGGCCACGTTATTATGTGGGATGCACCTGTCATATTCGATAGTCTTCTGGAAGAAAGTATCGTGGAATTTACCGGCAATCAATAGCGTGTTTTATTTTCCGGTTCAAATACGGAATGAAATGACCGCGATAGCGTCCTCGAAGTTCAGTTAACTGCCAATCGCCACCGGTGATTTTACTGCGGCAGTTATTGCTTCCGCAGCAGCATGGGAATAGCTTCCACAATGGATTCGTTTCCCACAAGGCATAATCGGAAGTCAATTCTTCCCCGGGCGAAATATCTCTGCGGGCGCCGAGAGTGATTTCATCCTCCATCCAGAGGTTCGGGTCGCAGGAATGGTTCAAACAATAATCCGCCGCGGCGGTGACATTGTCACTCATATCGACAAGATAGATGCCGTCTTCGATAATGGCGGCGGTTTCAGATTTGAATTTGCCGGATTTCAATTCCTCTGCGGATACCACAATCCCTCCCCAGCGAAGGATTTTTTCACCGGCTTTAATCGGCGCCGAGGCGAACATTCCCCGCCCTTCGATTCCAGACTCTTTGATTATGATCCGGGGATCCAGCCACGGCTCGAGCATCATGCCGACGGTCAATTTCACAGCAGTTTCACGACCTCTTCATGCAGCCGGGCGCGGTATTTCAGCCCGCCGGAATCGATATATTCGATAATCTGTCGGAAATCGTCGAATTCCGATAAATCTGCAAGTTTCACTTCGCGGATTTCCCGCGTGTCGATCGGATGGAGTTCTCCCGAAACATAGCGAGCTGTCATGACATGACTCCTCCAGGGGATGCTTTTATCGCCGAAAACGAAATCAACGTTTACCTGGAGAAGATAGCGATCCAGTTCGATTATGGTCCCGGTCTCTTCATACGCCTCACGAAACACTCCGTCTTCGAAACTTTCTCCCGGTTTCAATCCGCCCGATGGAGCCCGAAACAGCCCCCTCGGATAATGGTGCTTGGCATTGACAATCACTTGATTGTCCTTGAAAATGTACATGGTGACATCGTGACACCGTCCGAAATACTGAGTCGATTTGATGAAATAGAATTCGTCGCGGTCGACCGGAGCGGTCATATTTATCACGGGCGGATAGCCGTACTGATCCGCCACCGTCTGCACCATGCGGGGAGTAAAGTACATAGTCCCTATGCCAGCAAAGGTATAATCTCGGTCTGCATCGGCTGCGTGGTTACTTCCGGGCCGTTCTCGGTTATCAGGACATCGATTTCACTGCGGTAACCTCGCGGCCCCAGGTAAATCCCCGGTTCGACCGAAAAGAGATGCCCCGGAAGCAGCCTCCTGCGGTCTTCCGTTTCCATATTATCGATATTCGGCCCGGGGCCGTGCACTTCGGACGCGATAGAATGCCCCGTCCGGTGAAAGAAGTATTTTCCGAACCCGGCCTCCGCGATAGAATTGCGGCAGGCGTCGTCGGCTTCGTAACCAAACACTGCGCTCTTGCCGATATTATCACGTAAAAACTGTACCGCCGCATCCCGTCCCCCGGTCACGATGGAAAACTCTTTGGCATATTCGGCCGGCACCTCTTTGCCGGTAAATGCCATCCAGGTCATGTCGGCATAGACGGCATTGTCGAGATCGAATTTCGCCCACAGGTCGATCAGGACCAGCTGATTCGGTTCGATTTTGGAAGAACCGTGCTCCGGCGGATCATAATGAGGATTGCTGATATTTTTTTCGACTGCCACGATCGGCCCGAAATCCCTTATCATTCCTTCGCTTTCGAATTCCCGCTCGATGAATTCGACCACCATCCGTTCGTTGATCGCCTTTCCGCTTTTCAATGATTCCGCGATATAGGCAAAGGCCTTGTCTTTGATGCCGTTGACAATAAAGGCCGCCTTCTTGTGCGATTCTACCTGAGCTTCATCCAGCCGGGCTTTGAAATTCCCGATAATATCCGCCGACGATACCACCTCCACGCCGAATGATCGCACCAGCTCGATCGTCCCGGCATCGGCCAGCCCGATGTAGGGAAGCCTGTTATTCGGAGAATACTCCATCGCCACCCGATTTTTCCCGGCCAGTAATTTCTTCAGGTGCTCTTCCAGATCGCGGTACGGCGTAAAATAGATCTTATTCCCCGGAACTTGAGTAAAGCGGTCTCGTTCGATATTGTGAATCAGCCCGGTCGGCTCGCCATCCGAGGGAATAAAATAGAAATTCCGGCGGGTGATATGTCCACCCAGCTCGAGAAATTCAATCATCAGGGTGTTCCGTCCGTGGAAATCAGCTAACAGCCAGCCGTCGAGCTTTTCCTTCTTAAGAAAATCCTGTATCGCCTTCAAATCGAACATACCGCACTCCGGAAAAAAGATTCATTCAACCGGTCCCGGTTCTATTTACGGAAAAATAGCACTGATGACAAGGGGATTATTAGCGCTTACGTGCCAGGAGGAGTATCGCCGCCGAAACCGCCAGCCCGGGGAAAATCGGCTCGATTCCAAACCAGTAAGAACCGTCGGCGGTCATGTGCTTGGATAACAACCAGACCAGGGATAGCCCTCCCGACAGGACGATCGACCAGACCGCCACCCTCCCGGAATAGTATTTCTTCCCGGTAAATGCCGCCAGAAGCGGGACCAAAAGCGCCGGAGTCCCCACCGACCCGAAATGATGCCACAACTGCACGATGGATTCAAAAAAAAGCGCGATTATAATCGCTATTACCGCCGAAACGACCAGCCCTATCCGCGTATAGTAAGTTATACGGTTTTCGCCGACCTTGAACAACCGCCAGACAATATCTCTCCCGAAAGTCGAAGCGGCCAGAAAGGCATAAGAATCGATGGTCGACATCACTGTCGCCAGCAGAGCCAGGGCAAAGATTCCGGTCAGTCCGACCGGAAGAATTGCCCTGGCTAACTCAGGATAAGACGCCACCGGATTGTCGAGATGAGGCAAAATCGCTCGCGCATATATCCCGCACGAGGTCGTCAGCAGGTCAAAAACGAACCAGCATAAAACCGAAATCAGGATTCCATTCCGGGCGACCTTTTCGCTTTTTGCGGCATAGCACCGCTGGTGAAACGACGGCTCAATTAAAGTCTGCAGAGCAATAAAATACCAGATGGCAATATAGATGGTGCTGTTCCCGCCGTGCCAGGTGAGGTTTTCCGGCGGAACCGAGGCCTCTATAAAGCCGAGCCCTCCGTATTTCGCCACCGCAAATACTAAGAGCATCGCAAATCCCAGAAACATCAGAGAGAATTGCAGGACATCGGTTCTGACCACCGAATTGAATCCTCCGAAATGCACGTATATGACTGAAAATAAGGTCCCCACCAGCACCCCGACCCAAAGCGGCCAGCCGAACAGCACTTCGATTAATACCGCCAGCATCAGAACGTACGCCGCCGGGATGGTCATGATAAAAAGGACGATCGATCCGATCGCCGCCGCCGGTTTGCCGTAGACGGCATCGAGGCGATCCGGGATAGTCAGCACTTCGGCCCGGCGGGCTTTTCCGGCCAGAAAGAACGCAAAAATAAGGGCCGCCAGATAGTATGGCAGCCCGAACACAAACCAGTTGGAAAGCCCGAAACGATAGCTGAATTCTCCGACCCCCAGTATCCCGCCGTACCAGGTCGATACCAGGGTGGCCACGAAAGCGGGGAGGGTTAACTGCCTCCCCGCGAGAATGAAATTTCCGGCCGATTCTTCACGGCCGGATCTTTTCCACAACCCGGCCGCAAGAATCGAAACCAGATATAAAAGAATTATAATATAATCAATCGTCGCCAAGCGTTAGTTCAGCTCCCATTTCAATTGCACGTAGACACTCCGTTCCGCCCCGATATAGTACTCGCCGACCAGATCCGGCCCCCACCAGTAGGAATAACCCGAAGTTTCGTATTCCTGGTTGAACAGGTTGTCGATTCGCCCCGAAAGAGTTAAAACTCCCAGCCCGTCCAGTGCTCCCAGCGATACCGATGCCGACAGCGATGAAACGATATAGGGATCGATGGCCAGCACTGCGGTTTCGCCGTTGTCGACATACTGCTTCCCGATTCCCCGCAGACGATAGGTTAGACGATATCGATCGGTCTTGTAGTCCAAAATCAAATTGGCGAGATATTCCGGGAATCCGCCGATGACATTGTCGGAATAATCGAGGGTATCGTCGACTGTCCCGTCGTAATCGTAATCGGGATAGACGGTATATTTCCGCAAGCGGTTGAAATTGTACGAAGCGTTGCCTCCGATGCTGAGCCGGTCGTACAGACGCAAAGTCCCGTCAAATTCCACTCCCGCATGAACGGAACGATCGGCATTCCCGACCTTCTGATGCCCGTTCTCGTCGACCTTTCCTTCAGGGATAATTTCGTTGCGGAATTCCATCCAGAACGCGTTCAGCCCGGCCCGGTAATTCCGTCCGTTGAGGTTGGTCCCCAGCTCGAAATTGTACACCCGTTCCGGGTCGACGGTCGGATCTCCGAAAACATAGGAGGTGTCATTGCCCGGCCCGACAATCACCTGCTTGACTTCGAGATTCGGCACGGTGCCGATTTCCTCGGCGTCATAGATGGTGACATCGGCCGGTTCCCGCGACGCCATACCGAAACTGAAGTACAAATCGGTATTCCTATTCACATGATAGGTCAACCCCGCCCGCGGCGAGAAAAAGACCCAGTTGACATCATAGTCATAGGCCGGAAGTTCTCCCATGGCCCGGCTGTCGAATTTGTACCGTAAATACCTAAGCTGCAGATTCCCCATAAGGCTGAGTTTTTCGGTCAGCGAATAGTAATCGAGGGCGTAAACCGAAGCCGAATACTTCTCTCCGAAATAATTGTAGTACCGGTGCCGGGGACCGATGGAATCGGCCATGACGTTTTCGGCGTACACCACCTGTCCCCAATGGTCGGAATCGAAATAGTAGAATGCTCCGCCGAACGCCAGTGTTCCCTTGTGATGTTCCAGTTCCAGGCGCGGATTCCAGCCGTACTGGTTTTTCTCCACCCATTTTTGCCGCACCAAGTCGATTTCGGTCAGCGCCGGGTCGATTAAATCGTCCGTGATAATATTGTATCCGGCAATACCCTGCCCTTCCTTGAACTGCTCGTAATACCCTTCTCCCCGGATATAATACAGGGTATTTTTCAGGGTGGCATTATCTCCGAGCTTGTAAGTATTGTGCAGCTCGTAGTGAGGCTGGTTGAAATCGTCGATTTCATTGCCGTACGAGACCGGGTTATAGCGGCGGTCGGATGTCAGCGTGGCCCGGTCGACCCCGCTGAAAGCCAGGGCCGCTTTCATCGGCCCACCGTAGACATTTATGGTCGTGGACATGTTTTCGTCCAGCCGCGACAGTGACAGATAGTACGCCCAGCCGTCGTACCAGGCATGTTCGCGGTACCCTCCGCTGTACATCTCGGAATACCGCGCCGCCAAAGACCAGCGGCCGTCGATTAACCCTGAAGAATATTCCAGCGCGGTTTTCCGCATATCCGACACGAAATTGTTGTTGTCGGTGTACTTACCGTAGCCGGTCGAAAAGCTGACCTCCCGCGACCGCTCCAGCCCTTCCGAAGCGATATTGATCGACCCGCCGAAAGTGGCATCGCCGTACAGCGAATTCCCCACCCCCCGCTGGACCTGGATATCGGCCACTTCGGAGGCGAAATCGGGGAGATCGTAAAAGTAGGTGAAACGGTCCTCGGGATCGTTCAACGGAATCCCGTTGATATACACCCCGATCTGCTTGTAGCCGAACCCCCGGATTTTGTAATCGCTGGCCCCCACGATCCCCCCGGTGTACGATACCGCCTGCATGTTGGGCGTGGTTTCCAAAAGCACCGGGAAATCACTGATGGTATAATCCCGCTCGACGTCATCCTCGGTGAAATCGGCAAATGGAACCGGAGTCAGCCCCCGCTCGGCCCGCATCGCGGTAACGCGGATCTTCTGACCGGGATAAACCGCCGGAGTCATCACCACCGTGAAATCTTCCGGGATTTCCTTTCCGGCCAGTTTGATCATTTTGGGCTGATAGCTGACATGGCTGAACGATAGATACCCCGGCCTTGCCGAGCCGGTTTCGAGGCTGAACGTGCCGTCTTCGGCGGTAACGGCGCTGACCGACGACAGGTCGGTCAGAATGTTTACCCCCTCGATCGGTTCGCCGTTGTCGTCGATGACTTTGCCTCCGATAACCGAGGCCGCCAATGGCGAACAGAGTAAAAGTGTGATAATGAGGATTCCGGACAGGTAACGCATCGCAAACTCCTTTCAAAAAAAATCGCCACCTGCCCGAACAACACGGGCATAGTGGACAAAGGCGCTGCAAATGCGCAATTCCGTTTTCCTACGCCGGTATTATCCGGATCAGGTCATGGGGGTATGATCTCAGGCGTCAAGCCACCCCCAACGGAATACCTGTTATTTTCAATTCAATCTATTAAATAGAACGCACCAAAATCAAGCCCTTTTTGGATTTTTCGCAGACCGCCGTTTTTCGCCTCGGTTATTTATTCGTAATTGGCGATAATATGACAGGAATTTGAACCTTCCGAATTTTAAACGTATAAGAAAGGCATGAGGTTTTTCTACACCATAATATTGCTGGGAGTTATCTGGGGAATTGTCATCCTGCTGATGCTCCGGTTTTTCAACAAACGCTGGTGGAAAATCCGCTGGATCCGCTGGTCGGCGATAGCTTTACCGCTTTTTGCCATAATCAGCGCCTGCCTCTGGTTCTATGGACGCAAATTTACCATTTCATTGTTTACCGAAACCGGAGGCCCCCTGACCGCCGCTTTCCTGGTAATAATGACCGGAATGATAATAGTCCTTCCTTTGACCGGCTTCCTCGGCCTGGCCGACCGTCTATACGCGCGGCTTCGGCGTAAAAAGGAAACCGCTCCCGATTCCGATCTTCATGATCCCGAACGCCGGACCGTCCTTCAGGGAGTTGCCGCGGCTTTCCCCCTTCTGGCCATCGGAGCGGGGACCGGCGGAGTATCCGCATCCTACACCGATACAAAGGTTTACCTCCTGCCAATGGAATTCGACAACCTTCCCCTGGAACTCGAAGGTCTCCGCATTTTGCATTTATCCGATTCCCATTTGGGTATTTACAAGTTCCTCCACGACTGGGAGGCTATTTTCCCGGAGGCTGCTAAGCTCAAGCCGGATATAGTTTTAATGTCCGGCGACATCTCTGATGACCTTTCCATATTACCCGAAGCCCTCAAGATCGCAGAATCCTTCAATCCCCGCCTGGGCACTTTTGCGTCGCTCGGGAATCATGAATATTATCGGGGAATTACCCGAGTCAGGCAAATTTTCGACCGCTCCACGATACCCCTCCTGATTGACGAAGGAATCACCGTATCCGCAAACGGGGCAACAATATATATAGGCGGCGCCGATGACCCGCGGTATCTGAACCGGGATACATCGGAATTCCTGAAGAACACCGTCGATACCACCATGCGCCTGACCGGAAGCGATTCCTTTAAAATCCTGATGTCCCATCGACCCGAGGGTTTCGACCGCGCTCGAGAACTCGGAGTTGACCTGACCCTGGCCGGTCACACCCACGGCGGACAGGTCGGAATCGGGGGCCGCAGCGTTTTTTCGGCGATGACCGACCGCTATCTTTGGGGACTCTACGGAAATTCCAAATCCCGTCTCTATGTCAGTTCCGGAATTGGTCACTGGTTCCCGTTTCGTTTGGGGTGTCCGACCGAGGCTCCCGTAATCGAACTCGTCCGCACAGGAATGACTGGCGGGATTCGTATTTAATTTCGTATAATAATTTAGGGGATTAGGCCGATTAAACGGATAGCGGCTTCATGGCCGCATTGAGTGAAATTCCAAGGAGGGGATATGGTAACTCAAGAAATAAAGCGCAACAGCTGGGCCAAGTTTTTACGGCAGTTCAACGCCGCCAATCAGTACCGACATGCCGAATTGAACATCATCGATGAACGTAAACGGGAAAAGAAAACTATCCCGCTCGAAGACCGCCCGTTTCTGGGAATGGTCCTGGAAAAAAGGGGGAGATTCATCGATGGTATCCAGCTGATGACCGCTAACGACGATCCCGAACATCTCGCCGAACCGGTGGTGACACTCAAGGACCCGGCGAAAATCATTCTCGAAAAAGACGCCCAGGGACGCGACATGACCGTCACCGTAGTGTCCAGCGATGGCATCAAAGCCTCGCTTGAGCTGGGCTCACACGACGAGCAACTGCCGGTGCAACTGGTCCAAAAGGTAGCTTACAACCTGTACGAACGTCGTGGTTTCGAACATGGTCACGATCGGGAAGACTGGCTCACCGCCGAACAAAAAGTCAAAGACACCGAGCTTAACTTCGTCCGGTAAGCAGACGACTCTACAAGATATTTTCTCTTAGAACGTCGCGCTCCCTGCCGGGATTCCGACGCGTTCAAGCGCTATTGTCCGTGATTTCTTGCCAGAAAAATCCGCAGAGATTACAGGAATGCCGTCTTCTGGCGCACTGCCCCGAGGTGATATCCGAAATGAGCCATCGAACCGATCGCGCCCCCCAGCGACATTTCGTCGCGGCAGGCGTCGCTCTCGATCCTCTTTTTCACCTCGAGGTACTCATCATGCATCCGTTTCCGCATTTCATCCCAGCCGGATTCATCGACCGTGCTGACCGACCAGGACTCTTTCCAGTCCAGCCGGTCCCGCTTTCCCTGCAGCCAGTCCGCCATGGCCTTCAGGCTGAAATTGGTATGGTGCACATGGGCCGCTATGGAAGTATTCCCGATCTTTTTCGAGGCCTGCTCCGCGGTCAGTTTGGCAATGGTCCCGAAAAAGCCCGCTTCGGGCCCGCTATCGGTAAAGTAACTCCACTTTTCCGGGGGGCCCTCAAAGGCCTCCCGCAGAACCGCCAGAAGATGCGTAACGGCATCTTTTAAAGTCGCTTCCGCCATAAATGGTCCTTTCATATTAGGAAACTGTTAATTCTTGCATTTGATAATACGCGCGGCAATAAAATAGTTTATCACATATTGAGGGAGCCCGAACCCGGCACCATTTGCAAAAAGTAAGTGGCAATACCGAATAAAACATATTTCTTTCTGGTATATTTAACAGATAACAACAACTCATGGAGGGACGATCCATGATTATCTTTGCAACGATTTTCGGAATAGGCTTTTTGATTCTAGTGATCAGCCTGTTCTTCGGAGGAGACAGCGATTTCGACGTCGATGCCGACGCTGATGCCGGTCACGGCCACGGTGTTTTCAGCATCAAGCTGGTGGCCCTGCTCCTGGTAGGGTTCGGTGCCACCGGATTCGGAGCCCGTTCCACCACCGAATGGTCGATGTTCCAGTGCTCCATGGCGGGAGTCGGAGGGGCGGCGATAGTCGGCCTGGTCGGATGGGTCATCCTGCGGGCGTTCTACGCCAGCCAGGAAAGCTCCACGGTCAACGACGAAGACATCATCGGGCAGACCGCCAATTTAATCGACGCCATCGGCGAAAACCGGAACGGACAGGTTGCATGTATCATCAGGGGACGGGAACTGACCTTCCTGGCCCGCTCCGCGGACGGGAAAGCAATCAAACGGGGAACCCCGGTGAAGATCATCGCCAAAACCGCAAGTGTCGTGACAGTACAGCCTATAGAATAGAATAGAACAGAACATAAATACAAACTCGATTGGATCTCAGGAGGGTCGATATTATGGAGTTTTCAAATTCCCTGGGTTACATGACCTGGCCGGTCATCGGGCTGGCCATTATCATCGCATTCTTTGTCCTGGTCAGGACATTATCCGCATTCTATGTGCGGGTCCCACCCAACAAAGCGGCGTTCTTCTACGGAGCCCGCAGCGGCAAGCGGGCCGCTATCAGAGTATCTCCGACCGAAGCGCCCGGCGCCACCGTAACCGTCCTGCCCCCCGGGACCGTGGTGGTCACCGGCGGTGGGCGTATCCGTAAACCGATTATCGAGGAAGTGCAATTCCTCGACCTGACCGAAATATCTCTTCCGCAGATTTTCGTCCGCAACATGCCGAACGTGGATGGGGTTCTGGTCACCGTTGAAGCGGTCGCTAACATCCGTTTCAAGGATGACGCCCAGTCACTCCTGGCCGCCGGGGCTCGTTTCCTTGGTATGAAACCGGAACAGATTTCCTCGGTGGCCCGGGAAACGCTCGAGGCCAACCTCCGCGGCGTGGTCGGAACACTGACCGTCGATCAGTTGATCAAAGACCGTGAAGCCTTCCGCCAGCAGGTCCTCCGTGAAGCCGGCGAAGACCTTGCACGGTTGGGAATGCAAATCGACGTTTTCAACCCGCAGTCGATTATGGACGAGCAGGGCTTCATCGAAGCACTCGGTAAGAAGCGGACTGCCGAAGTCAAGCGTGACGCCGCGGTCGGCGAGGCCCAGGCGCTCTCCGAAGCGAAAATGAAGGCCACCGACGCCGAACGGGAAGCGGAAGTGGTCGCCCAGGAAAACAAGCGGCTCGAAGCCGAAGCGCAAAAGAATACCGAAGTCGCCGTGCAGAAATACCAGGCCGAAATCTCGCGCGAAAAGGCCATCACCGAACAGGCCGGCCCCCTCTGGTCGGCCAATGAACGCCAAAAAGTGATTGTGGCCGAAGTGAAAATCGAAGAAGAACGGTCCCGCTCCCAGATTTCGGTGGAAGAACAGAATATTATGCGCGAGCAGAAATCGCAGGAGGCGGAAGTCGTCGTGCCGGCCAAGGCCCGAGCCGATGCCAGTATCAGGGAGGCCGAAGGGTACAAGCAGTCACAGCTGGCCCGCGCCGACGGCGATAAGTACGCCACGATTGCCCGCGCCGACGCCGAACAGCACAAGCGCGAGGCCGAGGGTGAAGGTCTTGCCTCGGCAACCCGCGCCACCGGTATCGCCGAAGCCGATGTCACCCAGAGCAAGGGTCTGGCCGAAGCGACCGTCATCGAAAAGCAGGGACTCGCCCGCGCCGTTTCCGTTTCGGAGCTGGCCAAGGCTTACCAGCAGTTCAACCAGGCCGCTATCACGCTCGAAGTGCTGAAAGTCCTGCCGCAGGCGATACAGTCGCTCGGTTCGGTCTTCGGCTCCATTGCCGCTCCGATGGGGAACATCGATAAGCTGGTGGTGGTCGACAGCGGCGGATCCGGTGAAAACGGCGGAGCTTTGAACCGCCTCACCAAGGTCGGACCGACCATGCTCTTCCAGTTACTGGAACAGGCCAAGGCGGCGGGAATCGATATCTCCGAACTCCTCGGCAAAGTCGGCATCAAGGCCGATGACCTCATGGGGAGTGCCGCGGGCCCCGTGACGGCTCCGTCAAAATCTTCGAAGAAATCGGAGTAACGACTCATGCGGCGACATAACATGCGCAACGATGAACCGCTCGAAGAAATCGAACCGGATGTCATGGTCGATGGAAACCCGCACTATAAGATCGACAGCGCCGAATCGCATACCCTGGTCATCCACTGTGGCGATCCCCGTTTTCAAACGGCCTTCCGGCGCTTTATCACCGAAGAGCTTGGCATCGAAACATACACCCCTCTGATTATAGGCGGAGGGGTGCATGCCTTCGGAGTGCAGACATTACTGCCGAAGAATTTCAAGATCCTCTGGGAACAGATCAAGTTCGCCATAAAAGAGGGTGAACTGAAACAGGTGATTATCATCAATCATGAGGATTGCAGCTGGTACGAAAAGATGCAGGGGTACCACCATGATATCAAAATACCGCTGAAAGGAAAACTGGACTTAAAAGAAGCAGCACTGACCATACTGCGTGATTTCACCGGAGTGCGTGTACGCACCTTCTGGGCCGGCCTCAAGGACGACCGCATCCACTTCACGGAAGTGCATTAAGAATAATTACCGGAATTTATCTCTTATACCCGATATCCCTCAGGAACTTGTGGCGCTTCTTTTTGTCCGCTTCCTTCTCGATCCCCTTCGGCATGTACCCGTCAACCACGCCCATTAACCCCCGCCCCTGGCCGGTCTCGGCAATAATCACCTGCACCGGGTTGGACGTAGCGCAGAATATCCGAACTATCTCCGGGACTTGCTTGATCCGCGGAAGAAAATTAATCGGGTAAGCGTTTCGCAACAGAATCACGAACGAATGACCGCACGCGATATCATACGCGTACTGCTCGGCCATTTCAATCAGTTCATCGTTATTGCCATCCGAACGTACCAGGCACGGTCCCGATGCCTCGCAAAAGGCAATCCCGAATTCCGTCATGTTGTTTGTCCCGATAATCACTTCGTACAGGTCCTCGACCGTCTTGATGAAATGCGACATCCCGATGATAATGTTGAGATCTGGAGGAAGTTTTATCGATATGACCTTTTGTTTTATCCGCTGCGGCATAAATCCGCTCCTTTATATCATTTTTTCTTTTCAATCGGATGTTTCGGCGGTGCATCGTAAATCGAAACCGCCAGGATCGTATCCCCCCGGACAATGGCGTCGACTACGTCCATCCCCTCATGCACTTTCCCGAAATTGGTGTACCGGGCATCGAGATGCGGCTGCGGCGAATGCGTGATGAAAAACTGGCACCCTTCGGTATCCTTCCCCGATGAGGCCATCCCCACCGAGCCCCGTCCGTACGTGACATTGCTGAATTCCGAACGGATGGTGTACCCCGGTCCGCCCCAGCCATCTCCCCGAGGATCCCCTCCCTGGATAACGAAATTGGGAATGACCCGATGAAAAATCAGCCTGTCGTAAAATCCTTCTTGCGCCAGGTCGATGAAATTGTACACCGTCAGGGGAGCGATATCCTTGAACAGCTCGATCCAGATATCCCCGCGACTGGTCCGGATCACGGCGTAAGGATTGCCGTCGTATTTCTGAAGGAATTTCTTAATCGTTCCGACATTGGCCAGCCCCTGCGGACTCCCCACGAACGACGATTTGTCCACCCCGACCTTTTCTTCGTAAATCCGAGCCGCCTCCTTGCTGACCGTATAATCCACATCAAGCAGGCAATGGTACAAGATATCTTCCGCCAGAGAATCATGCTCTCCCGGAATAAATTCCCCCACCGCCGCGACAATGGATCGTTTCAAATCCGGATGGGCTTCCGTTCCCATGCCGATCAAAGTCGATAACTGCGGAAGATACTTATCAAGCCGATGTTCCCCGATTAAATCCACCCCCTGCGATACTACCACGAAATCGCTGTCTTTAAGCGCGGTGTTGATATAGAAATCCATGGTGTTGGGGAAAAGCTCGATCAAAGTCTGCATCGCGGCCACCCTGACCTGCGGAGCATCATCGGTGGTCATTCGCCCCAGCCGTTCGCGGGCGATATCGCCGCCGATTTCGGATAGGGCCGCGGCAATTTTGGTATTGATATAAGGGTTCTGCAAATCGGACAGGCTGTCAATTAACGCCACCGTTCCTTCATATTCGATCTTCGCCAGGTACACCAGGGCCGCACCGGTGACATTCACCTCGGCCGAATCGGCGATTAAATCCAGAACATAATCCTGCGCCTGCGAGGCTTTCAACCGACCCAATGTTTCCAATATTTGCACCTGCAGATTCTCGTCCTTTTCATCAGCCAGGCGGGCGATGATGAATTCGACGGCTTTATCCGAGGCAATCTGCCCCAGCGACGCCACCGCTTGCGACACCACCGTATTGTCCCGGTCATTCAATCCCGATGCAATCAAAGTCGTATATTCATCGCTTTTGGTCAGCCCCAGTCCCCGGATCGCCAGCGACCGTACCCAGGGATCGGAATCGGGAAGCCAGTCCGTGTATGAAATC
>Ga0209287_10000159_pt1 | contig 44787 bp, 41 predicted proteins | sample PPLLak3cmMay2015_2_FD_187255 | JGI IMG/M metagenome (GOLD analysis project Ga0209287, IMG submission 187255) | Freshwater sediment microbial communities from Prairie Pothole Lake near Jamestown, North Dakota, USA - PPLs Lake P8 Core (1) Depth... | ecosystem: Environmental > Aquatic > Freshwater... | reverse complement strand
AAAATCTACCGCGTACGATAAGGGGGAGATTGCGAACATTTTCTCTGCGAGAAAATGGATGTCGAAACCATAAAGGTTTCGACCTACCAGAAGAGCGTTAAAACCGCTTCGAGGCCCAATATCTGCGATATGGGTTTTGACCTGTGCTGGAAAAGTATTCCCGGCAGACGAGGACGTCTACCGGGCACATTATCGTGTGGTCTCCAAAAGGACGCGAGAATGACAAAAAAGGGTGGTGGCGGTTTGGTGAGGAGGGGCAGATTAAAAATCTACCGCGTACGATAAGGGGGAGATTGCGAACATTTTCTCTGCGAGAAAATGGATGTCGAAACCATAAAGGTTTCGACCTACCAGAAGAGCGTTGCAACCGATTCGATTTTAAAATTTGGCCCAGCGGGGGACGCGGGGGAAGGGGCTGACATCGCGGATGTTCGCCATTCCCGTTATATACATCAGGCAGCGGTCGAAACCGAGGCCGAATCCCGAATGTGGGGCGCTTCCGTACTTGCGCAGGTCGAAGTACCAGTCATACAGACGGACATCGAGCCCCTTCTCTTTCATATGGGCTTCGAGGACCTCGTACCGTTCTTCGCGCTGGGAGCCTCCGATGATTTCGCCGATTTTGGGGACCAGGACATCCATCGCTCCGACCGTCTTTTGATCGTCGTTGACCCGCATGTAGAAGGCTTTGATTTTCTTGGGGTAGTCGTAGACGATTACGGGGCGCTTCACGACCTTTTCGGTGATGTACCGCTCGTGCTCGGATTGGAGATCGGTTCCCCAGGCCACCGGGTAATCGAATTTCTGCTCTGCCTTTTCGAGGATTTCAATCGCTTTGCTGTACGGCATCCGCTCGAATTCGGAATTGACGACATGTTCGAGGGTTTTGATGACCTCTTTGTCGACCCACTGGTTGAAGAAAGCCATGTCGTCGGAGCATTGTTCGAGGGCGTAGCGGAACAGGTATTTCAGGAATTCTTCGGCGATCTGCATGTTGCCGTCGAGATCGCAGAAGGCCATTTCCGGTTCGATCATCCAGAATTCGGAGGCGTGGCGAGAGGTGTTGGAATTTTCGGCGCGGAAAGTGGGGCCGAAGGTGTAGACATCGCCAAGGGCCATGGCTCCGATTTCGGCCTCGAGCTGTCCCGAGACGGTAAGGTAGGCCTCGCTCCCGAAAAAGTCCTCGTTGAAGTCGATGACTCCCTCCTTGCGGGGGAGGTTATCGAGGTTGAGGGTAGTGACGCGGAATAATTCGCCGGCCCCTTCGCAATCCGAAGCGGTAATCATGGGCGTATGGAGATAGTAGAACCCCCGCTCCTGGTAAAATTTATGGATGGCATAGGCGATCTTGGAGCGGATTCGGTTGACCGCTCCGAAAGTATTGGTGCGCATCCGGAGATGGGCGATTTCCCGGAGGTATTCGAAGGTATGCCGCTTTTTCTGCAGGGGGTAAGTCTGGTCGGCCGGCCCGAACATTTTCAGAGAGGTCACCTTCAGTTCGTATTTCTGCCCCTTGGCGGGGGAAGAGACAAGCTGTCCCTCGACGCGGACGGAAGCTCCGGTAAGGATGTCTTTCAGATCAGGGTAGCTTTCGGGTTCGTCGATTACCGCCTGAATATTTTCCATGCAGGAGCCGTCGTTGATTTCGAGGAACGCGACGTTCTTGGAAAGCCGATTGGTTCTGACCCAGCCCATGACAAGGATATTGGAATTGACCGGGACCTCATCGGCAACGATGATTTTTGAAATCCTGGTTCGTTTAAAGTAATCCATAGGCCACCTCCGGCGGTAAATCGTTTACAATTGATCGGAAATCCGATCGGTCGAAAAGGATAAACTATTGCACTTATCACGTATTGGCAAGGCGATTTATTTGAGTAGTCGGAAAAAGGGAGAAAATCTGCATATTCGGCCGGTTTTTTCCGGAGGGGAATGGAACCTTTGCCGGATAAGAAAGTAAAATAAAATGGAGCTAAGAAAGGTAACAAACAGCGGACAGCGAAGAGAGAGCAGCAGCAGCTTTCCCAACCTTATTACCTGTGTTCAGAGCCGCCGGTGAAGAGAAAATCACCGGCGCTTTTTTTTGAGTTGAGTTTTATTCCTGCGAGACCTGCACCAATTCGCGGTATTGATTCAGCAGGCGTTCCGCGGTTTCCTGTGATTCCGATTCAGCCATGATATTAAAGGCCGCCGCAAGGTTGTCCGGCGCCACGAGGACCGCTCCACCGTTTTCGAAGATGCGGACACCGTCGATGAGCTGGCGGTTTTTCTCGCGGGTATATTCGATCAACTTCCGCATGACCTGGCCCTTGCGGGACCAGGGGCAGGGGACCTTGGCTTCTTTCCGGATATATTTTTCGAACTGAGAGCGCATCTCGCCCAGCTTCACTTTCATTTTGGCCATCATTTCCAGGATGAAAACCGCGGCCAGGACGGCATCGGTGCCGAGGTTGAAGCCGGGGAAGAGGAATCCGCCCCGTGTTCCGCCGACATAGTCGACTCCGCCGGTTTTGAAAGCCTCCATCATGGCGAGGTGGTTATTGCGGACCCGGAGGACTTCGACTCCGTAGTGTCCGGCGATTTCTTCGACCCCCATCGAGCCTGCGACCGGAACGGCGATTCTCCGGGCGGGGTGGGTGCGGAGGAAGAGCTCGGTGACAATCAAAAGCAGCAGTTGATCGTCGATGAGGTCGCCGTTTTCATCGATAACGGTCAGCTTTTCAGCGGCCGGATTAATCAAAAAGCCGATATCGGCATGGAGCGATTTCACGATGGCCGCAAGCTGAACGATGGCCTGGGCCATTTCATCGGGATGGCGCGAGAATTTGCGGGGATCGAGATAAGCGTTGAGGGCCACGACGTTGATTCCAAGCTGGGTGAAGCTAGTCGGGAAGACCTGTGAGGCTCCGCCATTGGAATAGTCGATGACCACCTTGAAGCCGGCCTTTTTTAAGAGGTCGGCGTTGACGGCGCGGATAAAGCTTTCACGGTAGTTTTCCAGGACCCCCAACGGCGCATCGAGATGGCCGGTTTCATCCATGTTGGCGCGGCGGAAATCCTCGCCGAAGAACATCCGTTCCACCTTCTTGAGTTTGGCGGTCGGCATATCGAGGCCGTTGCCGTCGAAAAAGATAATATCGATCATCTGGTAATCGTTGGGATTGTGCCGGAAGTAGACCCCGGCCCCATAGTTGCCGTTTTTCAGGGAGTAACGGACCACCGGGATCGGGAGCGTTTCAAGGTCGTCGCAATCGACGCCTCCCGCGAGTAATCCGGAAATGAAGGAACGCTTGAGGAGACGCGAAGTATCGGAGGCATCACGGGAAGTGACGACCTGTTTTTTAAGGCCGAGGAAAGCCCCGAAAGCGGCTCCGAGTTTCACGCACATTTCGGGGGTCAGTTCGGTCAGGGCCAGACCGGTCACCTTGGATTCGGTGAATAATTCACGGTTCCACTTTTCGCCCCAGACAAGGGAGGTCGACAGGATAGCGCCGTCATCGACCGATTTCCCCGCCCAGATTTTGCAGTTGGCCTTGACGGTAGCGCCATTGCCGATGGTGCAATCGTCGGAAACGATGACGTTATCGAGGAGGGCGACATTGTCTCCAAGACGACTGCGGGTCCCGACGATGGAGCGTTCGAGGCTCGATTCGGCTCCCACGAAGGAGTCGGACCAGATGACGGTATTCTGTATCTGGGCCGCCTGGCCGATGGTGGTGCGGGGGCCGATTACGGCGTTATCAAGAAAGGCGCCGTCGGCGATGATGGCATCATCTCCGATAATGACTTCACCGTTGAATTTGAGATTCTTGCCGAGGCGGGCGTTTCGTCCGATAAAGACGCGGGCGCCGTCAATTTGACGCTCTTCGAAGCCGAGGGTCAGCTTAATTTTCCCGGCCAGGAGGTCATCGTGGGCGCGCATGTATTCATCGATGTTGCCGACATCTTTCCAGTATCCTTCCGCGATGAGGCCGTTCAGGGCCATTTTGCGGGAGAGCATCAGGGGATACAGGTTCTGTGAAAAATCGAAATTGGTTCGCGGAGGAATCAAACGAACGGTGTGCGGCTCCAAAAAGTAGATACCGGTATTGATGGTATCCGAGAATGATTCTCCCCATGAGGGTTTTTCCAAAAATTGCACGATACGGCCGTCGTCATCGGTGATAACGATTCCGTAAGCCAGGGGGTTTTCGACCCGGGTCAGCATAATGGTGGCATCGGAGTTTCTCTGTTTATGCCAGTCGCAGGCATGCGAGAGGTCGAAATCGGTCAGGACATCTCCGGAAATAACCAAAATGGTATCGTCAATGAAATCTTCGGCGAAGCGGACCGCTCCGGCGGTGCCGTAATCTTCGGACGGCTGGAGGTATTCCATTTTCACGCCGAAGCGCCGGCCATCCTTGAAGTAATTTTTAATTTCGTCGGCCTGGAAATAGAGCAGTGAAATAAGGTCGTCGAATCCGTGCCGTTTGAGGAGGTTGACGACATGTTCCATCATGGGGATATTTCCGATGGGGACCATCGGCTTGGGAATATTAATGGTGAGAGGCCGCAGGCGGGTCCCGAATCCGCCGGCCATTATAATCGCTTTCATTTTTTACTCCGCTTGCCCGGTTTTTTTATCGGGCGAAATCAAATTCCGTTTTTAAGATTTTCCAGATATTTCAATATATCAAAAAAGTCCCGATATTCAATAGCCTCGTAATTATGTTGTCGGCAAAATCTCAGCAAATCCCCCCGGGCAAATATCAAATCTGCTTCCGGGAGGGCGCAAATATCGGATAAACCGTCGCCGATGAAAACCGCCCTGGGGCGAACGGGAAAGCTCTTGAGGATTTCGCGCATCCTTACCCCTTTGCAGGTTCCGCAGCGTTCGCAGCCGTCGTTGTCGTAAGGGAATTCCAGGATCAGGCGGCCGTTTTCGATTCTCCCGCGGTTGGTTAGATATTTAATTTCGCTCAGGCCAAAACGCCGGAGGACATAGTCGATATAGAGGTCGCAGCCGTCGGATACGATATAAAAGGGAATTTGGGCGTTTTTTACTTCCTGGTAGAAACGTTCCGCCCCTTTTCGCAGAGGGAATTGATCGAGATAGCGGTATAATTCTTCCAGCGTAAGCGAAATAAGTTCGGCTTCGCTGAGCAGGCAGGCGCGGGAAGAGATTTCCCCCTTTTTCCATTTATTAACTATTTCGAGATTCTTGCCGCCGGAAAAGTGTTTGTAGAGGCGGTGGCCAATGTCTTTTTCGGAGAAGGTGCCGTCGAAGTCGCTGAATATTACGGTATTTTTCAGTTCGATCATAGAATCGCCCGGACCAGCGCAGTCAGGATAATTATCAGTATCACGGTATATGACAGCATTTGATAGCGGCGGTTCCCTTTTTTCTTGAAATACTTCGCAACCGCGATAATCCGGATGGGGGCGGCGATAATCAACAGTACCACCGCGGCGTAACTGAAGTAGTCTTCATACAAGGGTTTGACGTATCCCAAAATAATCGATACCGCCAGGGTCGCGATAACGACAATCAGGATATATCGTTGTATGTTCAGGATGTTTTGATCGCTTTCGAACTGCGCCATTTATTTAATTCCCTCTAAAAACATTCTGGTTGCGAGGTAGACCATGGCAACCGCGAAGATATAGCGGACGACAATCGATTTTGCCCGTGTTCCCAGCCAGGAACCGATCCACCCTCCGATGATAAGCCCGATAATCACCGGGCCTGCCGAATCGAGATGAAGAGCGCCGTTAATCAGGTAAACGACAGAACCGGCGGTGGCAGTTATCCCGATCATGAACGCCGAACTCCCCCGGGCGGTCCCCATATCGTAATTGAATAGCAGGTAGACGGCGGGAACGACGATGATTCCTCCGCCGACTCCGAGAATGGCGGAAAATATCCCCGCCAGAAATGCAATCAATGAAACCGCCAGCAGTCCCGGGTCGGGATCGGCGGCTTCACGTTCGCGGGTTGACTCGCTTTTGCGGACGATGGTGACGGCAGTGTAGGTCAAAGCGACCGCGAAGATGATTTTCAAATAATTTCCGGGAATAAATTCGATGATGTTGCTTCCGAGGATGGCTCCGAGGGACGAGAAGATACAGAGCGGGGTTACCAGCCGGAAGTCGACCATCCCCTTCTTCATGTAATTGTTCGAGGAAACGATCGACTGTGCCATAATTGAGGCGAGTGAGAGGGCCACAGCCTGGTGCATCGGCATTCCGAAAATGGTGGTCAGGAAAGGGACCAGGACTATCCCGCCGCCGAGCCCGAGGAATCCTCCCGCAATTCCGGCTACGACGGCGCCCAATATCAGGATGAGAGGATTCAGCGTTTCTTCTCCTCGATGATTTTCTCGGCAAGAACAATATCCTTGCGGTAAGGAAGAACGGCCAGGCGATAGCTTTCGTGAGTGCCTTCAGTATTTTCAAGAGCTATCTGAAAGAGCCGCTGCCTGATGTAGTCGCTGTAATCGTCGATGAGATTTCTGTCCTGTTCCTGCGATTTTTTCAAAATGCCATCGATAGTGCGGAAGGTTTTGTCGGAGTATCCTTCGAAGGCGATCATGCTGCGGGTGATGGCGGCCATCATGGTGGTTTTCGAGGCGTAATGAAAGCCGTTGTCATGTGCGTACCGCTTAAACTGCTCCAGCCAGTCGGGGGATTTTTCAACGAAGGGGGAATAGCGGGTAATGTCTTCGGCATGCAGAACGGCGAATTCGCGCAGAAGAAAGGTGTTTTCCAGTTCCCGAATGAAGGGGTCATCATTGGGGAAGTCCACGTAATAGTCGGGAGGGATACCGGCGGCGCTGTCGATTATTTCGGCATTCGGGTCGTTGATGAATTTATTGCCTTCGAAATAGTACCGGGAACGGGTCAGGCGCATGCCGGAACCGTCGGTGAATCCCTTGTACTCCTGCACCAATCCTTTGCCGAACGTGGTATCTCCGACCAGGACAGCCCGTCCGGCGTACTTCAGGGAACCGGCGATGATTTCCGACGCCGAGGCGGAAAATTTATCAACCAGCAATACCAGCGGCTTGCCTTCGGTGATATCGATGGTAATGGAGCGGCTTTCTTCATTGACCCAGCGGGAACGTCCTTTGGTCCCCACAATTAATGTACCTGGTTCGAGGAAGAGGTCGGCGATGGTAATGGCTTCGTTCAGAAGGCCGCCGGGGTTGCCCCGGAGATCGAGGATGATGCCGCCGATGGAATCTTTATGGGGAAGGAACAGAGTATCGAGTGTTTGGGCGATACCGGCGGAGGCTCCGGCTTCGAAGTCGGTCAGCCGGATGTAAAGATTTTTCTGCGCGGTCAGACCGGCGTACGGGATATGTATCAACGGCAGGTTCTGCCGGGTCATTTCGTATTTCAGGGTATCGTACATATCGCGGACGACCTTTATTTCAACTTTGCTTCCCTCGGGCCCGCGTAAAACGAAGGTGGCGTCGTGAGCGTCGAAATCCGAGAGATTGACGGAATCGGCACCGATGATGATATCTCCGGTGTGCAATCCGGCCTTTCCGGCGGGGCCGTCGTCACGGACGGAAGTAATCAGCAGGCCGGAATCGTGTTGTATGATGGTGATGCCGATGCCTCCGTACGAGCCGGAGAATTCCTCCCTGATCAGGTTCATCTCTTTCGGCTCGATGTAGCCGCTGAAGCGGTCGAGTTCATCGAGGACGGCCCGGCGGGCGTGGCTCATCATTTTTGCCTTATCGAATTCATCGGGATAAAAGACGTCGATGTATTCCATGGCATACATTAATTGAATGGAATAGTACACCTGTTTATCGGAGACGACGTACCATCCCGACAGCGAAACCTGCAGGATAAGGACGAAGAAAAGGAGAATCCCCCACTTGAGGGATTTGCGGTCGAGTTCCTCTATTCCTTCGGGGCGGATGTGTTGAGTTTCTTCTGCAGCCATGTGCTCACTGTTTCGAAAATTTTATCGGGGCTTTGTTTGCCGTCGAGCAGTTTTACTCTTCCGGGTTCCTTTGCGGCGATGGCCAGGAAGCCCTGGCGGACCCGGTTAAAGAACGCTTTCGATTCCGCTTCGAGGCGGTCGGAAACCGCTTTACGTCGTTTGAGGGAGGCGGCGTAAGTTAGGTCGACCACGAAGGTCAGATCAGGTTTGCAGTCCCCGACAGCCAGACGATTGATCTTTTTAACCTGTTCGATATCGAGCATACGTCCGTACCCCTGATAGGCGATGGTGGAGTCATAGAAGCGGTCGCAGAGGACGATTTTTCCGGCATTCAAGGCGGGCTTGATACTCCGTTCCACCAGTTCGGCGCGGGCGGCAACGTACAAGAGCAGTTCCGAAACCGGGTTGATGTTCAGTCGTTTATCCAGAAGGATACTGCGGATCCGTTCCGAGAGCGGGGTGGAACCGGGTTCGCGGAGAATAAGCAGGTCGCGGCCCTGCTTTTTCAGATATGTCTCGGTCAGTTTCAGCTGGGTCGATTTGCCGGAACCGTCGATTCCTTCGAACGTGATGAATAGTCCTTTTCGCTTCATAAAAAAAAGGGGCGAACCTCGTTAAAGTCCGCCCCAATTTAGGCAATTCGTCGCTATTCGCAAACTACTTTTTCAGAAGGGTTTTCCTCTTGGAGGTGCGGGTCTTTTTGGCGACCGCTTCGACGACAGCCTTGCGGGCCGCGGTCGGGGCGGATTCGGTTTTCCCTTTCATGGTCAGTTTGCGCCCGGTTTTCCTGGCTTGTTTCCAGCCGTACTTGACGATGAACTCCTCGGTCATCTTGCGGGCCTCATCGTCGGTAAACTGCACCGGCGGAGATTTTTTGAAATAGGACGAGGGAGCGATCAGGGCTCCGGAAAGTCCGTTATCAAGGGCCAGCTTGCAGCAGCGGACGGCATCGATAACCACGCCGGCGGAGTTGGGGCTGTCCCAGACTTCCATTTTCATTTCGACATTGAGAGGGACATCGCCGAAGGTTTGCCCTTCGAGGCGTATGTACGCCCACTTGCGGTCGGTCAGCCATTCGACATAGTCGGAAGGGCCGATATGAACGTTGCCCTTACCCATGTCGTAATCAAGCTGGCTGGTGACGGCGTTGGTCTTGGAGATTTTCTTGGATTCCAGGCGGGCCCGTTCCAGCATGTTGTAAAAGTCCATGTTGCCGCCGACATTGAGCTGGCTGGTGCGGAGCAGTTTCACGCCGCGGTCGCGGAAGAGGCGGGTGAGGACGCGGTGGGCGATGGTGGCGCCGACCTGGGATTTGATGTCATCGCCGATGACCGGGAGGCCTTTTTCCTGGAAGCGTCCCTGCCAGTATTTTTCGCGGGCGATAAAGACCGGGATGCAGTTGACAAAACCGCAGCCTGCGGCCAGGACCTGTTCGACATACCACTTGGTGGCCTGTTCGGAGCCGACCGGAAGGTAGTTGACGACGACGTCGGTCTTGGTTTCTTTCAAAAGCTTGACGATGTCGACGGTGTCTCCGGGAGCCTTGGTGATGATTTCGGAGAGGTATTTGCCGAGGCCGTCGTGAGTCATACCGCGCTGAACGGTGATGCCGGTTTTGGGGACATCGCAGAATTTGAAGGTGTTGTTCGGATAGGTGTAGATCGCTTCGGAAAGATCTTTGCCGACCTTGTTTTTATCGATATCGATGGCGGCGGAGAATTCCACATCTTTGATATGATACCCGCCGAGGTTGACGTGCATGAGGCCGGGGACGAAATCGTCGTCTTTAGCGTTTTTGTAATATTCCACTCCCTGGACGAAAGATGAAGCGCAGTTTCCCACGCCGATGATGGCTACTCTGACTTTTCCCACAAAAACTCCTTTCTTTGTCAATTAATCAGGGGTGGATAATAAGGGGGCGCAGATAACCTGACAAGAAAAAAGTTGATATTCGTATAATAATAGAATATATATAATGACCGAATAGTCATAATTAATAGTATATGAGAATATTATGGATGAGAATTTGATAACGGCCCTGGAGCGGGAAAAGGTGGTGACCGCCACGTTCCGCAGACTGGGTGCAGCGAAGAAACTGAAATTATATACAGCCGCGCTGGGGGCGTTCGCGGCGGAGGGGTTCGACCGGGTCAGTCTCGATGTCGTGGCAAAGAAGGCCGGGGTATCGAAGGGGTCGCTGATTCAGTATTTCACGGTCAAGGAGAACCTGTTTCATTTCACGGCGGCGATGACGGCGGATGCTTTCCGCGATTTTAGTGATAAATATTTCCGCAAAGAGAGCGAGGCGCGGTGCCGTCCGCGGCTGCTGGGGTATTTGATGGCTCAGTACGATTTCTGGATGGAACGGGAAGAACGGCTGAAATTCTATCTTCGTTTTTTTCAATCCTATAATACCATAGTGTCCGAAGGAGCGGTTTCATCCTTGGTGGAGCAGATGCGGGGGAATGTCGAGGCGATAATTTCCGATGGCATCAACACCGGGGAAATACGGCGGGACGTGACCATTGAACGGATAATGCTGATGGTGCTGGCGCTTCAGGAAGGAATCATGCGGGAGATATCGTACGACCTGGCCGGTTTCGACCGCGAGGCGCTGTACAATTCCTGCCGGAGGATTATCGATCTATTGTTTGACGGGTTCGGCGGAGAGCGGAAAATCCGGACTATTTCGTAAGTTTCACCTTGTAATTATCCATGGCCAGCAGGGTCGCCTGGCGGCGGCGGACTTCGGCTTCGGTCATAATGAAATCCGGGCCGACCTGTTCGATCATAATCGATGAGACGCAGGAAGCAAAACAGCCCGATTTGCGGAGGTTCTTGGTCCGCAGATATTCGAAGGTGAAGCCGGCCATATAGGTATCTCCGGCTCCGGTGGCGTCGACCAGGTCGATTTCGTACGGGGGGATATCGATGAAGTTCCTGCCGTCATGGATAATCGAGCCTAATTCGGCCAGGGTTACGATGACGATCCGGGGACCCCAGCTCTTGATGATTTCGGCGGCGCGGTAGGGGTCTTTGCGGCAGTCGATCCCGGTCAGGACTTTGGCTTCGAGTTCATTCGGCTTGACGATGTCGAATCGTCCCAGGGCGGCTTCGATCCCTTCCACTTTTTCATGATAAATTCTTCCCGATTCATCGGCGTTGCGAAGGAGTCCCTGGGGGTCGCAAAAATAGAGGCCCGAGAAGTTGCGGGGGAGTTCCTTGATTTCATCGAGAGATACTTCGCCGAGGATAGGGCCGATCAGGACCGCCAGAGAGTCGCGGTAATCGTCGGGGTCGATATGACCGATGGGGTTGGCTCGTCCGAGGAGGTCGAGGGTACGGTTGCCGAAGTCGTCATAGTACACCAGCGAGAATCCTCCGGACTGCGGAGAATCGACAATGACCGAGGCGATACCCAGTTTATCGAGCGAGGATATGAAATTGGCCTTGAAATCGCTGCCGATGGCTCCGATCAGGCGGACTTTTTCTCCGAGTTTAGCCAGGGCCAAAGCGGCGTTAGTGGAGCAGCCGGAGAGGACGCGGCCCTCGGTTTCTATTTTCTGGGTTTTGATATAATCGTAGACGGGGTTACCGATCGCAGTTATCATGGTTATTTTTCAAACTTCCTGTTTGTTGCCGAGCTGTTTTTTGGCGTAGATGAGGCGCTGCACCGAAGTAACATAAGAGGCCAGGCCGACGATTATCAGGGCCAGTTCCAGCCAGCGGCTGTTGTGATAGTAGTATTCGAGGATCGCTCCGATGATAATCAGGACGAACTTCTCAAGCCTTCCCATGAATCCCACCGCGCAGTTTTCGATTTTGCCGATCGATTCCGCGGCGGCGCGGGTGTAGCTGGCGATGATCATTCCGAATAGCGCGAACAGGGCCCAGCCGGGATGGACCAGTCCGGACAGGGCGATCCCGGCCAGAATCAGGAATTCGCCGTAGCGATCTGAGACGTGGTCGAGGATTCCGCCCCAGACGGTTCCGATCTTGCCGGCGCGAGCGGTGGAACCGTCGAGCATGTCGGTGAAGGAGGTCATGATCATCCAAAAGATGCCCCACCAGATATCGGCCTTCCAGAAATAGATTCCTGAAATTACGGCGCAGATAAAAGAAATGGCGGTCAGAATGTTAGGGGTAAGGCCTAATTTCAGGCAAACCCTTCCCAGACCGATGGAATATTTCTCGTAAAAGGCGCGCTTTTGTTTGTTTATCTCAACCATTTGCGTCATTTTCAGCCTGTTGGAGAATATACCGGCGGGGAAATTAATGTCAAGATTAATAAAAACGATAAATAATGGGGGAATTGACAAAATTCATTAGGAGAATTATCATTAGCGCCCGTTATATGGATACTCTATGAGCGACCGCAGTCACATAAGAAATTTTTCGATTATCGCCCATATCGATCATGGGAAATCGACCCTGGCCGACCGCCTTCTGGAGACCACCCGGACCATCACGGAACGCCAGATGCGGGCCCAGGTGCTGGACGATATGGACCTGGAGCGTGAGCGGGGGATTACCATCAAGGCGCACGCTGTCCGACTGGTGTACAAGGCGAAGGACGGGCAGATCTACCAGTTCAACCTGATCGATACTCCGGGGCATGTCGATTTCACGTACGAAGTAAGCCGGTCGCTGTCGGCCTGCGAAGGGGTGCTTCTGGTGGTAGACGCCGCCCAGGGGGTGGAGGCGCAGACGGTATCGAATTTGTTTCTGGCCATCGAAAACAACCTGGAAATAATCCCCGTGTTAAACAAGATCGATCTCCCGGCGGCACAGCCGCAAGTGGTAGCCGAGCAGATCGTGGAATTGATCGGATGCAAGCCGGAAGATATCATCCATTGTTCGGCCAAGGCGGGAATCGGAGTCGACCAACTGATGGAAGCAATCGTGGAGCGGATTCCTCCGCCTAAGGGGGACCCTGAAAAACCGTTGAAAGCCTTGATATTCGATTCGGTGTACGACAGCTACCGGGGCGCGGCGGCGTATATCAAAGTGGTTGAAGGAGAAGTCCGCAAGGGGGATTTGATCCAGTTTTATTTCAATAAGAAGCAGTTCGAAGTGGACGAGGTCGGGGCGCGGGTGCTGGCCAATTTCCCCATGGAAAAGCTTTCGGCCGGCGAAGTGGGGTATCTGTATGCAAATATCAAAAACGTTTCCGATACCCGGGTCGGCGACACCATTACCCTGGCGCAGAACAAGACGGATTCTCCGCTGCCGGGATTCGTGGCGGTCAAGCCGATGGTCTTTTCGGGGTTGTACCCCGCCATTGCCGAAGATTACGCTGAACTGCGGGATGCCCTGGAGAAGCTGAAGCTGAATGACGCTTCGCTCAATTTTACGCCGGAAACGTCGTCGGCCCTGGGGTTCGGATTCCGAGTCGGATTCCTGGGGATGCTGCACATGGAGATTGTTACCGAGCGGCTGTCCCGGGAGTATGACCAGACCATTATCAATACCGTTCCCAACGTGGAATATCATGTACATCTGAAAGACGGGACGATGAAAGTGGTCGATTCGCCGACGGCGATGCCGGAGGCAGGGAAAATCGAATACGTCGAGGAGCCGTACGTTTCGGCGCAGATTATCACGCTTCCGGATACGCTCGGAGGAATCATGCGGCTGAGTACCGATCGCCGGGGTGAGTACAGTAACACCGAATATCCGACCACCAGCCGGGCGGTGCTGAGTTATAACTTTCCGTTGTCGGAAATCATTTTCGATTTTTACGATAAACTGAAGTCGACCTCACGGGGGTACGCCTCGCTCGATTACGGGGTGCCGTATTACCAGAAATCGAACCTGGTCAAGCTCGATATTTTGATTAACGACGAACCGGTCGATGCCCTGTCGGTTATCATTCACCGCGACAAGGCTTATAAGTACGGACTAAACCTGGCCGAAAAACTGCGGACATTGATTCCGCGGCAGTTATTCGAGGTAGTTATTCAGGCGGCGATCGGGAGCCGGATTATTTCGCGGGCGACGGTGAAACCGCTCCGGAAGAATGTCACGGCGAAATGTTATGGCGGGGATATCACCCGGAAGCGGAAACTTCTGGAACGCCAGAAGGAGGGAAAGAAGCGGATGAAGCAGATCGGCCGGGTTGAGATTCCTCAGGAGGCCTTCCTGGCGGCGTTGAAGGTGGAGGAGTGAGTCCGCTGGCAAAAGCAAAAGAGGTTGCGTCAGTTCTTTAGTGAGTTCCGACTTCAGACGGAACAAACGGTGAACTGACGCTCTAAGCCGCGTCGGGTCACAATTCCGTCCGGGATAGGGCCCAATGCGGAATCAAGACCCGACGCAACAACTCATCTCCGATAAAATAAAAAAGGCGCCAGGCTGAGTGCCCGACGCCGCATTTTGATTTCTATCCTGTTGAGATCAGGAGGTTTTTGAGCCCTTTTCTTTCTTCTCTTTTCTCTTCTCCTTGATGGATTTCTGGGCCTTTTTCTTTTGCTCCGGTTTGGCCTTGTCTTTTCCTTTTGCCATAAGATACCTCCTATTTGGATTGCTATAAATATTATACAAGGTCTCAGTCGAAATTGGAAATAAAAAAATCAGGGGTGGTTTTCATCCGAGCGGCATGGGGAAAAACAGGTAAAAAGGGCTTGGAAAACTCCTCGATTTTATTATACTTATTGTAGACTCTTTAATCCGACAAAATTCAGCCGAGAAATCGGCTTTCGATATAATCTGATATTTGGAGGTTATGGCTATGTACCAGAAGGCGATAAATCTATTTATTATTCTATTTTCCGCGCTGTTGCTGAATTTTCCGGCTAATGCGCAGGACGGTCGCTGGGTGGTGTTCGACTTGTCGACCATTGACGCCTCGGGAGTGGGCTATAGCGCGTGCGGGGACGGATTGGTGTGCCATTTTCCGTCATCGTCGAACCACACCCTGATATTCGATATCCAATTTGGAGAATGGCAGGCGATCGAGCTGGCCGATTACAACGATTTCGATTATTACGACTGCGAGGGGCACTTGGTTTTCGCATATTCCATGACGCACGATCTGTTGTTCGCTTACAGCGATATCGGGATGGTCTGGGATACGATTTACGTGGAGGGAGATATTCTCGATTATGATGACGGCTTCGGCTGGGGAGAAAACCTGGCGTATTTTATCACCGATCAGTATTTGTATATTTTCGATGCCGAGATCGGCGAATGGGTAAGCTATGCCTATAGTCTCCCCGCCGATTATACCGTAATGAATGCCTGGGTCATGGATGATTTTGTGGGGGTGGTGTTTTCGACGCCCAATCCCAAACTGCCGAAGAATATCGTTTACAGCTATCATACCAAGAGCTTCAACCAGCTTGATGACGGGGCCGGGTACAATCCCAACCACATGGATCACGGTTTCGCCGGGGCGGCATGGAATGTCGATCATTACCGCATGATCGGGTACAGCGCGTACGATAATCAATTCAGCATTGAAACCTATATTCCGACAGATGAATTCTGGGATGAGGGGATGGGTCCCTTTTTCGATTATGAGCGGAAAGTGGACGAATTCACGACATACATGCTTTGCTTCCGCTATCCCGTGTCTTACAGCTACGTGAATGCCAATCATTTCGCCTATGATACGCGCCACGGCGTCTGGGTTCACCAGTACACTAATTTCGACTGGGATTTCGAAGGCTATTCCGGGAATATTATATGCGGCGGGCAGATGGCATCGGATAACGGTTCTTATAAGGATGACGACAGTCCGCATTATATTCTGTTCGATGGAACGAACAACGTCTATCGTTCGCCGTGGGTGGCCATCAACCTGACCAATCATTACATGAACCGGGGAGGCGGGATTTGTTTTCTGGGGGCCGACTCCGCCAAGGCCTGGGGGTACAACCTGGTCGATAACCTGGGGAACGTCATGGAATGGATGGAGGGCTACACAGCGAACTTTTTCGCCGGACAGGATTATGTTACCGCCACCCGCTGGAACGATGCCAATGACGATATGCGGACATACTTTTATAATGCACGCAACAACGACTGGACCTGGATTGACATTCCGGAACACTGGAATCATCATAACGGGATTCTGACGGCACATTATTATATGCAGTGTAGTAATCCGGAAAATGAAGCGATCTTTTATTCTTCACCGCTGGATCAGATACTGTATCATGATTTCGCCGATGTCGGGACGGTGTTCACGAAAATTCGTGGAGACCTGGGGCTGGCGGCCGGGGACGGGGAATCGGTGCTGTTCAACGGCCTGACCGGGCACGATATCATTTTCAGTGCCAATGTGGCGACTCACAGTCAAAATGGCTTGGGCACCCATTCGGCGGTTTTCTCCGATCCCGACGACCATACCCTGTACGGTTACAGTATGAAATCCAACACGGTGACGTCGCATTATATGGCGGAAGATCCGTTTTATTGTGTCGATACCGGATATGTCGGGATAATGACGGCGTACTATAACGGCAACGGCTTCAATAAAATCTATACTTACAACAGTATGGCCGACAGCTGGATCGAATTCATTCCGGAGGGGAATTACGGAGGAACGGTTCTGGTCGGAAAACGGACCGCGATCGTGCCGCGTCAGGGAATTGGCTACAATCCCGACCTTGTTTACGCTTTCGATCCCCAGCGGGAATTCACCGAAGTTGCCGAAGAAGAAGGTACGGCCGGTGTCCTTCCGGCGGAATTTGCACTGGAACAGAATTATCCCAATCCGTTCAATCCTTTGACGGTGATAAAATATTCGATTCCGTACAGAAGCGAAGTATCGATCGACATTTTCAATATCCTGGGACAGAAGGTCAGGACCTTGAAAGACAACGAAACACACGCGGCGGGGACATATAAGGTCGCCTGGAACGGCACCGGTGATGATGGTCAGAAGGTATCTTCAGGGATGTACTTCTATCGCCTGAAGGCGGGAGAGAAGGTCCTGACGAAAAAGATGTTGATGGTGAAGTAAGCACCCGCCTGCATGGATATGACAAATAATAAAGGCGGGGGTGGATTGCCCCCGCCTTTTGCCGTACAGAAGGGACTGATTACAGGACGTCGATTTGCAGGGTACTGACAATATTGCTGTCAATCTTTTCATAAGTTCCGGCCCCGATCAGATGACGGGGATCGTACTTGCCGCCATAACCATCGTCGTACCATAATTCCGGATCGATAACGAAATTAATCTCAGCGGTATCTCCGGCCCGGACACGCACCGTGTCGTGATCCATGGTCCTGACGAAGGCCAGATCGGATGCCCATTCGAAAGTACTGTCGGCGTCGTCGACATATCCGGCGCAGTAGACACTTTTATCCTGCAATTCCGGAAAGCCGTTGTATATGGCGGTGTCGGCGACGGTCGCCTGTTTGATCTGATAGATGGTGCAGAGGTAATCTCCGACCGGGAATGGAATCGCTCCGAGGTCGTGGGAATCTCCATCACCCCAAAGCAGCGCGACGAAGGGATCATCGGATTTGAAAACAATGGTATCTCCGGTGGTGCTGATCAGCTGAATTCCGCCAAGAACGATCTTGAGGTCGTTGACCACGATGTTGTCGGCGGCCGCTTTATGCGGCGGAGAAACCTGCTGGCCCCCCTGGCTGAACCGCACCGAGAGAGCTCCGGTTTGTGTCTCTGCCCCATTATTGCCGCACCCATAAAGGGCGAAAGTCAGCAGAAGAGGCGCGGCGAATCTGCTAAGATATCTGGCGAATTGCATAAGGACTCCTCGCTTATGATATTGGGCAATTAAATTCGAGCTAAGAGGCCGAAAGACGACCTTTATTATCCCGTATCGGCAAAATTGGCAGAAAATAGACTGTTTTGGCGATTGTTTTTTATCCTGTTGATATTTAGCGAGTTATATAATTAGAAAAGGCGGGTCGAACCCCGCCTTTTTCAAATATGGATATGGAAATTAATCTTCTACTGCGCGGAAGGCATCGCCGATATTGTTTTCGACCGCGGCATTGTCGTTGGCGCTGAGGGTCTGACGAGGATCGTAATAACCTCCGGCCGTATCCACAAACCAATCCTGGGTATCGAATATCAGGGTTACGTGGACCGAATCCCCGGCATTGACGGTGATAGGGTCGTCAAAAGTATATGCCTGGACGGCAACCAGATCGGAACTCCATTCGAAAGTGCTGTCGGTATGGCCATCGACATAGCCGTCGCAATAGATGCTTTTCCCTTCCATTATGGGATACTCGTTTATAATGGCGGTATCGTTTGGAAGGACGCTTTTAATCTTATAGATGGTCCGGTCATAGGTTCCCGGAGCGACCGCCACCGAGCCGATTTCAAAGCTGTTTTCGATAGTGTCAAAGGGAACAAGTAGTGGATCATCCGATTTAAATTGAATGCTATCGTCGCCGGTATTCAGGAACTTGATGGAACCCAGAACGATAGCGACATGATTGAAATTTATCTGGTCCGCCGCAACTTTGACGGTTTGCTGTCCTCCCTGGCTGATGCGGACCGAAATGATTCCAGTATTGGAATCGGCGGTATTGCTGCAGGAGAATATGGAAGCGGCAAATAGGGCCAAACAGACAATTCCACTTACTACGATAAATTTCTTCATTGAATACCCCATGTGAAAAATTTCAGTCTTATACCAAACTATCGGCATGGATTATGGATTTTTTAGGATGGATTATGCCGGAAACGGGATTCGGTTCGAATTCCGAACATAAGATGCGATCTCTATTGACGAACTCGGGGCAATAGCTTAGATTTCCGGCATGAACAGAAGCTTCGATAAGCACGAGGCGCGGACAGCGCGCTATTCTCCCAAGAACTCGTCCGGTCTTCAGGACGAGTAACCGCCCTTCTTGAATATCTTTTTAAAACTTCGTAGAATATTAATCGGACTTTTTTAAAAAGAGGTGTCTTATGACAACGGTTCTTAACGGTTCCGGTCTGACCATAGAGAAGCTGGAGCGAATCGCCCGGCATGACGAAAAGGTGGAAATATCTTCTGATGCCCTGGAACGGATGAAAAAATGCCGGGCCATGGTGGAAAAGAAAATCGAAGCCCGGGAAATAATGTACGGTATTAACACCGGGATTGGCGAATTTTCGGAAGTGGTACTCGATGACGAACAGGTAAAGCAGTTTCAACGCTATTTGATATATAACCATGCCGCCGGTATCGGCGACCCGGCTCCGCCGGAATATGTCCGGGCGGCGATGACGGCGCGAATCAACGTCCATGCGCACGGAAATTCCGGGGTTCGTCCGGAAGTGACCCAAACCCTGGTGGAGATGCTCAATAAAGGGGTAACTCCGTACGTCTGCCAGAAAGGCTCGGTCGGAGCCTGCGGCGATCTGGCTCCGATGGCGCAAATCGCTCTGTTGATGATGGGTGAAGGAAAGGCTTACTATAAAGGGGAATTGCTCGACGGTAAAAACGCCCTCGATAAGGCGGGAATCCCGATTCCGGGCCTGCAGGCTCGCGACGGGCTGGCGGTGATAAACGGTTCTAACGTGCTGACTGCCATGAGCGCCCTTTTTCTTTACGACGCCATGCGCTGGATGAAGCAGGCCGAAATCGCGACGGCGATGTCTCTGGAGGCGCTCAAGGCCAACATGCGGCCGTACTTGCCGAAACTGCACGAGGCTCGAGGATTCAAGGGGGCCATCCGGAGCGCGAAAGCGATTCGTAAATGTGTCGAGGGGGGTGACCTGGTCGACGGGCGAATCAAGTGCAAGGTGCAGGATGCCTATTCCATGCGATCGACTCCGCAGGTAGTCGGAGCGGCGCACGATGCTCTCGAGTACGCCCGGTCGCAGGTGGAAATCGAACTGAACGGAGTCGGGGATAATCCCATCTTCTTCCCGGATGAAAATCTGCAATTGTCGGGAGCGAATTTCCAGGGGACCCCGGTGGCGCTTCCGATGGACATGGCCGGAGTCGCGGTCACGATGGTGTCGGTATTGTCGGAACGGCGGATGAATCGGCTCAACAACCCGGCGCTGTCAGTGGGGCTGCCTCCGTTTCTAACCAAGGGAGCGGGGATGTTTTCGGGATTGATGCTGTCGCAGTACACCGCCGATTCGCTGATCGTGGAGCAACGGATACTTTCCATGCCGGCCTCGATTCAGTCCATCCCGGCGGCGGCCGACCAGGAAGATTTCGTTTCAATGGGGATGAACACAGCCATCAAGAATTTCCAGATTCTGGAAAACGGTTACGGCGTGCTCGGGATCGAATTTATGGCGGCGGCTCAGGCCCTCGATCTGCGGGATTACAAATTCGGCAAGGGGGTGCAGATTGCTCACGACGTAATCCGCAAACATGTGGCATATCTTGACGAAGATCGCCCGCTTTATCCCGATCACGACAAGATGAAAGCCCTGGTGAAATCGCGTGAAATCCTGGAAGCGGTCGAAAAAGGAGTCGGCTCGCTAGGGTGAGATCCAGAATACGATTTTAGAGCCATTTTTTTCTGAGGGGGCCCTGGAAATCCATCGGGCCCCCTATCTTATTTTTTGCCATAATATTCCGATAATAATTACAATAAGATAAATCCGTCCAGTTTACAGGGGGGAAGATGGCCCACGATATATTGCTTGAAGCCGGCACCAACGAAATGGAGCTGCTGGTTTTCAAACTCGGCAACACTCCATTCGGAATAAACGTCGCCAAGGTCAGAGAGATCGTCCAGAGGGTAAAAACAATCGGTATTCCATATTCCGGGCAGGCGGTCGAAGGAGCTTTTCAGCTTCGTGAGGAAGTAATGTCGCTGGTAAACCTGGGAGAATTCTTTGGAATGGTCGGCGAAAAGACCAAAAACGGCGAAGGTATGATTATTATCGTGGAATTCAGCCATACCAAATGCGGGGTGTTGGTCGATGAAGTCGATGTCATCAAGAGGCTTAACTGGAAAGAAATCCAGCCCCCGTCACGATTCCTGACCGCCATGGGGGCTCCGATTACAGGGACGGTCGAGGTGGACGGCAAAACGGTGCTGATCGCGGATTTCGAATCCCTGGTGGGACAGATACTGGGGGTGCAGACAGCGGCAATGCCGGAAGCCCTCAAAAATGCCGAGCCGGTGGCACGCAAGCAGGTAAAAGTGCTGATGGCCGACGATTCGCAGGTTATCAGGACTTCGCTGCGGACCATTCTGACCCGGGCCGGATATTCCAACCTGACAATATGTTACGATGGTCAGGAAGCCTGGGAAAAGCTGAATGAAAATCGCCACGACAAGGAAGCGCAGTACGACATCGTCTTGACCGATATCGAAATGCCCCGGATGGACGGGTTGCATCTCTGCCGTAAGATCAAGGCAGACAACTCCTTGAATCATCTTCCGGTGGTCCTGTTTTCCTCGCTGATTTCGGAAGATAATCTCAATAAGGGCAAACAGGTTCATGCCGATGCTCAGGTGAGCAAACCCGACAGCCAGGAAATGATCGATTCGATCGAGCGGCTGCTCGGCGCGCGGGGGATTCGTTTCGACAGCCCGACTCCGCAGATTCCCCTGAACGAGGAAGAGGAAAAGCTGGCCGCCTTTTGATCAAAGTTCCTTTTGCATCAAGGGGCGTGAATGGGAGAGCCGCTGGACCAGTTCGAACCCCTCTTCTTCGAATATCTTCATAGGCCCGGTCCAGGTAAAGGCCGCAGGCTGCTTTTTTCCATCGAGAGATAACGGGGTGGGGTAGGCCTCGACCAGTTCGATTTTACGCTTTTTCAAGAATTTCAAAGCGGCTTTCAGCATCAGCCGCGCCAATCCCTGATTACGGTATTCTCTTACTATAAAGAAGCAGTTGATACACCAGAGCCGGTCGGAATCGAGGGCATCGTCACGCTGGTAGGCTTTCATCCGGTCCAGACGGGGAAAGGCCGAGCGGGGACCGTAGGAACACCACCCGACCGGGTGGTCACCATCGAAAGCCAGCAGGCCGGTGATTTCGTTTCTATCGAAAAGCCCTTTCATCAGCTTTTTGGCTTTGGCTCCCTTGGTGGTTTGCCAGAGTTTTCCTCCCTGCGGAAGCCGATAATACTGGCACCAGCATCCTCCGCAAGCTCCGTTTTTCCCGAAAAGCAATTCGAAATCTTCCCAGAGATTCGGGCCGGCCTCTTTGAACGAGAATTTTGCCATAATAAAAAATACGTTTGCAAGGATGACTAGACAATCACAAAATGGAGCATAGGCTTGAATAGGTGCATCGGAAATCAGTTTCCGCATAACGCGGATGTCGCCCCGATTAACATCTCACTGGCGCTGTTTTCCGGAAGGCAGGGAGAAGACTCCTTCAGTGAGAAATCGTTGAGGTCGGACTGACAAAATTCCGGGTCGACTTCCAGGTTGTATAGCTTCCCCAGCTGCGATGAGATTTCCTCAACCCAGTTTCCGCCGTTGTTCTGCCACATTATGGTACTGCTGAATTCCGGCTTGCAGGTGTTGTCGCGGACATAAATCGCCGCACCCTCCAGCGTTATCGCGATGATGCAATTGAAAATTCCCGGAGATGCTCCGGCCGACACGAAAAGCGCTCCGCCTGCAAGCGCGGAATTCCGGGCGAAGGTGCAGTTGGTAATTATCGGGCGAGTCTTCGCCCCTTTCATCCAGATTGCTCCGCCGCTTGCAGAAGCCGCGTTATTTCTGAATATGCAGCTCAGAATCATCGGCGAAGAAGAAAAACAATTGATGGCTCCGCCGTTGCCGGAATACCCGCCGGTAATGGTAAAGCCGTCGATCAGGATGCCATCGTCTCCGGGACCGAAACTGAAAGCGCTGTGCGGAGTCAATTCGCTTCCGTCGCAGTCGATTACCGTATGATCCGGGCCGTTTTCGGACCGCACCGTCACGGCTTTGCCATTAAAAGTTATATCGCTGTTTCCCGCGCCGGAATAAATGCCGTCGGCGACCAACACAATATCTCCCGGTCCGGCATGATCGATGGCGTCCTGGATCGAACCGTATTCGGATGGAACGCGATAAACATCGGGATTATCGGCCGGAGGAGGATTAAAAAAGCGGTGGTCGTCGCCGCATCCGATGATTAAAAATATTACCGATATTACTGCCAGAAATTTTTTCATAATAAACCCCCGTTCGATAATTAAATATAACATGGGGCAATGTAATCGCCAAATATTTTACGAGGAGGATGCGAAAAGCGTTTAGTCGGTGAAAAGCTGAACGTAGTAGAAATTCCCGGCTTCGTCGGGATTTTGCCTATAGACTCCAATACCGATTTTTCCGAACGAGGAGCGAACCATGTTTTCGTAATGACCGGCCGAATTAATCCATCCCTGCACCGCCGAGGCGGCCGAAGGATACCAGGCGATGTTCTCTCCGGCGGAATGATATTCGATTCCGGCGGCGGCGAGACGGTCGAAGGGGGAAAGACCGTCGGGGTTGATGTGATCGAAAAAGTCTCGTTCGGCCATGTCGCGGGCGTGGGCCTGGGCCACGATATTCAGGTCGGGGTCGAGAACCAGGGGAGCCTGTCCGGCGGCATCCCTGGCATTGTTGGTCAGAGCCAGGATTTCAAGGCGCTGTTCGGTGACATAAGCGGAAGTATCATCGAAACTTAAAGGGAGGGTGGGAAAGGAATGTTTTTCGCAGGAGGTGATAAGCAGGAACAGAGCCATCACCAGGACTATTGCCGATCCGCCGCGCTTATTGATTGTCCCATTACACTTTGGCATAGAATTACTCCTATGCCCTTTGTGTCGGCAGAATTGCGGGAAAAACTGAAGTTAAAAATCGGCCGGAATAAAAGACCGGACGGTGTAGTGGATATGTGTCCGGCTTCTACAAGAGGTCAAGATCTTCATTTAATAGGAATATTTCGGTTCCCAGCCGTTGGCTCCCTCGGGCAGGATATCGAAGAAATGCCAGAGGCTGCAAAAATCGTCTCCCGGGCCGAAATATCTAAATCCGGTCCGGTATATTTTGCCGTCGTCGCTCTTGCGGAACGTGGAGAAGCCGGGAAGATACATATCGCCCGATTTGAAATTCATGTCTTCGGCGAAGTTGTTTTCGGCGCAGGAGTACATCGCAAATTGCCATCCTCGTTCCGATGCGAATTCGCGCTGAACGTCCGGCTTGTCGGGTGAAACCACCGCTAAAGCAGCGCGGTCTTCCAGGTGGTGCCTGATACCGTTAAAATTGTCCGCCCAGAGGGTGCAATAGGGGCAGCGTTTCCCCATATTGTGAACGAGCAGCAGTTCTTTGCAATCTCCGAAAATTTGAGACAGCTTGACCGGGCCGGCAGAAGCTCCAAAGACATAATCACGCACTTCCTGTGCCGGAGTCTTACGGATAAGTTCGGCCAGTTTCTTCTTTTTTTCGAGAATCTCGTTTTCGAGTTTTTCGATCTCAGCGGATAAAAATTTGTATTCGCCCATGGACAAATGCTCCGATTATGAGTTATGATGCAATTTAAACGCCCTTAGAGATTGAGGCGTTTGCTCATTTGCGCCGGATGTGACAGGAGGATCTTCCGGTCTTTTCGAAATAGCGCTGGTGATATTCTTCGGCGAGATAAAATTCTCCGGCCGGTTCTATTTGAGTAACAACGGGACGGGATAATTCTCCGCCCCTCTGAAGAGCGGCTTTCGATTTCTCGGCGGCTTCTTTCTGGGCGTTGTCATAATAGAAAATAACGGAACGATATTGCGAGCCGATATCCGGCCCCTGGCGATTGAGCTGAGTGGGATCGTGTATTTCCCAAAATTCCTTGAGGAGCTCTTCATAGGTGACAATTGCGGGATCGAATTCGAGGTACAGGACTTCGGCGTGTCCGGTATCGCTGTAACAGACATCCTCATAGGTGGGATTGACCTTGTGTCCTCCGGAAAATCCGACTGCAGTTTTGGTCACCCCGTTTATCCGCATGAAGGCATCTTCGACCCCCCAAAAACATCCGGCCCCAAACATCGCTTTATTCATTTGTTTTCTCCGTCTAAGTTGTGTCGCTTAAAACAGCCGATGTCGGGTCGAGGTTCCGCGAAGTGTAAGTGCTAATACCGTTGAACTGCCACCATCGGGTGTCCCTCGAGTTTCTCTTTCGGGACAACGTAGACTATCCCCTTCTGGGAATAGACATTGACCGCGGCGAAATCGAGCAGATCCTGGCCTCCGACCTCATCCCGTTCGTGGAGCTTCACTTCGTCGGTGGTGGGATTAAAGCTCCCCCAGCAATGGAGGTTTTTGGCAACGAACAGGGTTTCGACCCGTCCGTGAACGGCGGAAGGAACAATGGTTTCGATTTTATCGGTGGCGAGGCTGCTTCCGGAACCGGCAAGATCCCGATATTTCTGCCAGGCTTTTTCCTGGCCTTTAACGAATATCGGTTCGACCAGCGGCCAGGCTTTGGCGTGGAGGTCCTCGTAAGGAGTATCATCCGGATTCCCTGATATCACCTCTTCGACGATATTCGGATACTTGCTGGCATCGCGGAAAATCGGGTAAATATAATCGACTCCGGCCAGGACCAGCGGAGCGGATTCATCTTTCAACAATTCTCGCAACCCCTTGTCGAGTTGGAGCGAAAAGCGGTATATCAGATCTTTTTCATCGGGGCCGGCACTGCCGGTGCCATAAAAGACCGCTTCCCGTTTGCCTCCTCGCGATGGAGTCCCTGTGTGGAATTGCAGTTGTTTCTGGTAGCGGTCGGGATCGAGAACTTCGGTAAGACTGGTCGGAAGCCCTTCGAGGTCGATTTCGGCAACCGAGAATTTCGAACCCTGCAGGAGACGGACCGATTTCAGGCTGAAAGCGAGAATGTAAAATCTGCCGTCTCCGGAAATCAGGGGCAAAACCGGTTTGATATGATAGCGGTCGGTAACGACGGAAAGTTCGTCGAATTCGGCCGGAAGACGGTATTCGTGGAAGGAGTCTTTGCCGGCAAAAATAGCCAGCCCGTCGCTCTGGTGTTTCCAGTAAAGGCTGTTATTCTGCAGCTTATAGGCGGGCGCGAGAATATCCTCGATTTCCCGGTCTTTTAATCCCAATTCCGCCATACGGTTCTCGGCGCGGCGAAGCAGGTTCTTAAAGCGGATTGGGTCTTGTTCGATTTCCCTCCCTTTACGGTGGGTCGGCATAAATATGGAAACACAGGGGAAATCCTGTCTTTCAATCAGAAATCTGACATCTTCGGCAGTGATTATATTCATTATTAATTACTCCCCCTTGGCGAATTTTCAATCTGTACGATATTAAACATACCAGGTATGGATTGGTGCCGCAATTAAAAGAAAAAAGGGGAATTACGATTTTAGGAGGGTGCGGAAACCGCCGTTTCTTCGTATTTTGAGTAGTTATGAATAGCGGAAAAATCACCGTATTTCAGCATGTGCCGTTCGAAGGCCCCGGAAGCATCTGCGATTGGGCAAAAAGCCGGGATTTATCAACTGAAATTCAGCGTCTGTTCGAGGGGCATAAGCCGGTTATCGACGGAGATTCGCGGCTGCTGGTCATTATGGGGGGGCCGATGAGTGTCAACGAAGAAGAAAAGCATCCCCGGATGGCCGAGGAACGGCGGGCTGTCGAATGGGCCATGGGCGCCGATATACCGGTCCTGGGGGTTTGCCTCGGAGCGCAGCTTCTGGCGAAAACACTTGGGGCGAAAGTAGTCCGCAATCAGCATAAGGAAATCGGATGGTTCTCAGTCGAAAGAACCACCGCTGACGATATTCTTCCGGAAAAATTCGAGGCCTTTCACTGGCACGGAGAGAGATTCGAAATTCCATCCGGGGCTCGATTGCTGGCTCGGAGTGAAGCCTGTGAAAGCCAGGCCTTCATTTATGGCGATAAAGTCGTCGGATTGCAGTTCCACCTCGAGATGACTCCGCCGGGAGTTAGGAATCTGGTCGAAAACTGCCGGGATGATCTCGACAGCGGCAAATATGTCCAGTCGGCGGAAGAGATGAGTTCGGCTCATCACCGGTTCTATAGAATCAACGGCATTATGAATGCTGTCCTGAATCGCCTGGTCCAGTAAGCACAAGCAAAACGACTATCGGCTGTTTATTTCCAGGCTATCGTTCGACCCTGGTGCAATAATAAATATCGGCGTCGAAATTTCCTTCGGCATCGGACAACACATGCACGAAATAAAGCAACTGACCGTCGGCAGTTAAAGATGCTTCCCCGACGACTCCCCGAATCACCAGTTCCGGTATTCCCCAGACGTCTCCGCTCCGAACGGAACGGTAAATAGCCGCACCGATTATGGGATTTCTCGATGAGGTGAAATACATGGTATCGCCGTCGGCGGTGAAAGCCGGCTGCAGATCATCAGCCGCCGAATTGATCGGTGAGCCCAGATTGACCGGAGTCGACCAGGTTCCCCCCGATTTGGTGGAGACATAGATATCGGAACCGGAACCTCCGGTTCCGCCGGGACGAAGCGAAGTAAAATATAGCGATACGCCGTCCGGGTGCAAAGCATGTTCGCCGTCGGGATAGACGGAATTGATTTGCGGTCCGAGATTGACCGCCATGCCGGGGACGCTGTCAATGATTTCGGCGTAGTAAATATCGATATAGTCGTTGTAGAAGGGATCATTCTGATAGCCGGTGTTTTCCGGCCGGTTGGACTGGAAATAGACGCCGGATCCATCAGAAGTAAAACTCAGCTCGCCATCGAGCGAACCGGCGGTCCCCTTGGCCAGATTGTAGTATTCCGGAATGCCGAATTCTCCCGGATCGCCGATTCTTTCGGCCCGGTAGGTATTATTGTAATCGGACAGGATTTGCGCCGGAGTCAGGCTTTCGAGCAGGTCTTCGGTATGCATATAGTACAGGTACTGGCCGTCGGCTGAAATTTCGATGGCATCCTGCGGGCAGAAATTATTAATCGGCAGAGCGACTTTAATCGGCTGACTCCAGTCGGCAACCATTGTCTGGGGAGTATGGGCATCGGTCCTGGTCTGACCAGTCTTTTCGCAAACCGGTTCGGGGGGGACATATTCGGAATCGCTGGAATTGCTGCAGGTGAGCAGGATTAATATACCAGTGATAAAAAGAAAAACGACTACATATACAGGAAAATTCCTGAACATAGTTACCTCCCGCGCAATCTATTGCTTTACGTGCTCAATGCATCCGGACTTTTTCCCAGTCGTCGCCGAGGATGATACTGGCTTCGTTGGCCGCGTCATCGGCGAATTCTTTCGGGACCATGACGGTGTAGGCGCCGCCGATCGGCAGGATGGAATTGGTGCCCATCTGGCCGGTGCTTCCGAAATGTCCGGCGCCGGAATATACGATGGCGGGGATGTCTTTCGACTCCAGGGCTTCAACCAGCATTTCGGAATACTGCTGAGAGGTCAATCGGCAGATTGGAGTCCAGTTTTCGTATTCGGATTCAATCTCCCCGTCTTCGATATCCTCCGGAAGTGTCTCGACCAGGTTTTCGTTGCAATCGGGGCAAACCGAAACGGTCGAGTTATATTCATATTTGCAGTTGGGACAAAACGGCATCCGCTTCTCCTTCGATTTCAATCAATATATTGTCGAATTTCACGGGAATAAACAGTTTTGTGAAAAAAAAGAGAAAAATCGGCAATTGTCGGGTATGGTCGAAAAGAGGATGTCCCAAAAGCCCTCTGCCGCTCCGTTTTCTGTGACGCATAGAAATGGTACCGAATACTCCCCTATAGTTGCGGCAGGTCTTGCTTCCGCTCTAAGCCATTGCTCGAAACGGAAGCGTGACCTGCCGCGCGCGGGCGTCAGTTCACCGTTCGTCCCGACTGAAGTCGGTCCTCACTAAAGAACTGACGCAACTTCTGTACTTACGGGACCGCCTCAAATCGGGCCGCCAGCTTACATCCCCGGGGCATGCCCGGTTTTTATAAAGGTGATGATTCCGTAAATGATGCCGCCGATCATGCCTCCGACATTACCGAGGAAATGGACCGCGATGGCAGGAACTAGACTTCCCGTTCTGGCCCGCTGGTGGGCAGCTATTAATCCCAGGGTGAAGGTAAAGAGCAGGATAATGGGAATGGTTATCCAGTCGGCGCCGGAAGCTGCCAAGGTCAGGTGCATCGCCGAAAAGAAAAGGGCGCTGATAAGTGTAGGGAGGTCGAAACGCCACAGCACCGGGCGGCGAATTTCATCGCCGGCTTCATAAAGACTGCTTTGCAAAAAACCCCGCGTGAAGATTTCTTCGATAATGCTGGAAAAAACCCAGACAAAGAGAATTATCTGGGGGATGGACAATTCCTTGATAATCGGGTTGCCGATTCCTCCAGACAGAACCATCCCCAGGGTGGCAATCATCCCCACAAACAGGGCCAATAGCCCCACCGGAGCCCAGCGCAAGATACGGCCGAAAGAGAAATTCCCTTCGGGGAGACAGAACCCGTATTCGCGGAATTTGGCTTTACCGAAAAAAACGATCGCCAGGAGGGCAAGGACCAGTTCCAGCCCCTGGGTGGTAAGAATTTTGTGAACAGTCTGTGACAAAAATAATTTGGGCGTAAAGCCCGCAATCAGATAGATGACAATCCCGATGACAATGGTCAGAATGATTCTCGAAGTTTTGATAGATGACATAATTTCTTTTCCGAATATGGATAAAAGGTTGATTCAAGATAACGGATTATTTCCGGGCCGCCATAAAAATCTGTCGCCGTTAATAAAAGCTAATCGAGATATATTTTCAACTTCGGGCCGGTGTGGACAAAACCTTCCCGAAGATAAAAAGCGACAGTCCGTTCCCATTTTTCTCCCAGCGGGGCGGTGACATCGATTCTGAGCCATTTTCTTTCCCTGCCGAATTCTCTGGCGCGGTCGATGAGTAATTTGCCTGCACCTACCGAGCGGTATTTCGGCGATACGTACAATTCATTGATAATCCCGTAGTTACCGTTGGCGTAGATGGCGAAATTTTCGGAAAGAGTGATGATCCCGGCGAGGTTTTTGCCGTCGTACGCCGCGAATACGGCGTGACGGTCGGGATTTCGTTTCCAGTCGGAAAGGATTTTCTCTTTGTACGATTCCCCCGAATCGACCGGTTCATCTCTGAGTTCATCGAGTAAAAGCTGCACAGTATCATATATGATATCGTACTGCTCGATAGTGAGGCGGACAATATTCAGCATAGCTGTTACCTTTTCGGTATAATCTATATCACAGGTCGCCGATTTTCAAGATCGTATTCCAGTTTCGAGTGGTAACCTCTTTGCCGAACTCTTTTTCGATTACGGCCATGGCGTCAATCGTCCCCATGTCCGCCAGGTTCAGGACACTAAAAAGAGCGTGATCCGCGAGCTTGATGATTTTGAAAGACTTATCGGATGACGTATAGGGGATTTTGAGAGAATTACCCGGCATTTTGGAAAGAAAGGTAACATAAAGCCGGGTTTCTTTGGTGATTTTTATTCCTTTAAAGGGATCGGCGGCAATCATTTTTTCGATATCGCTTTTGGGACGTATCAGGACCTTAATGGACATCCCGAAAGTATCATGCAGTTTCGCGGAAATGTCCTTTTCGAGGACAGCGGGAGAATTTTTCGGGGAATCGAAAGCGATATTCCCGGTGGCAAGGTAAGTTTTGACATTGCCAAAGCCGCTCGTTTCGAGAAGGTCTTTCAATTCGGCCATGGAGATTTTTTTATGGCCGCCGACATTGATGCCTCGAAGCAGCGCGATATACCGAACGGCCTCTTCCTTTTTTGGGCTCATAGTTCGATTTTCCTAAAACATGCCGTTGGCATTGGGAGAGTCTTCGGGGATTTCCTGGCCGATGTCCCACAATTCTGCGACTTTGTTATTTTCGAAACGAAAGATATGCACCAGGGCATATTCGGGACTTTCGGAATCCAATTGCACCCGGGACAAAATCACGACCTTGTCACCTTCTTCGAGAATCATTTTGATTTCGAGTCTTTTATCCGGGAATTGGCGGGAATTTTCTTCCTGTGCCCTCAGGAGCGATTCGCGGTCCCCTTTGAAATAGGGATTGTGATGGCGAAACGACGGTGTCGTGTATCTGTCGTACGCTTCCCGGACATTTGCAGTCGCAGCCGCCTTAAGAAACGTCTCGGCGATTTCTTTTCGCGAGGTATCGGGCATGGTCATTCCTCCGGATTTAATTCGATCTCGAGCTTCTTTGATATAATTACGGAAAAAAGAACCGGCTTGGGAAATCACATTTTACGATGGGTTGCCGGCAGCGTTCCGTTTCGACTCTAAGGACGATTTCGCAATTCAGATAATCGTTCCAGGGCCTTGTCGACCAACTCCGGTTTCGGGTCAGCATCGCGCCAGATTTCGCTGAATATTTCGTATTGCTGCATGGCCTTATCGTAATTCCCCATATTGTCATTGGCCAGCGCAAGGTAATAATGCGATTTCACCGCCTTAATCCCGAAAACCGCTCTCCGGATGTTATAATAGTCATTGAGGATACTTTCGAATTTCCAGGCGGCGCCCCGGTACTGTTCCGCTTTCAAATATACCATGCCCAGCAGGAAGCTGTCATCGAAATCGAGTTCATCTTCCGATTCCAGTTCGGTCAGCCATGCGATTGCTTTATCCGTGTTACCATTGAGATATTCGATGCGGGCCATGATTTGACGGTAGGTGGATTTGTGGGTTTCTGTCTGAATACCATCGGCCATCGCTTGCATCAATTCCGTATCGCCTAGAGAACCATATATCGAGCAGAGAGGGGATTTTATATCGACGCCGATATCGGTTCCGAGCGATTCCTGTATCGCTAGCGCTTCCAATATCTCACGTTCGGCTTTTCCGTAATCGCCCAATTCTTCAAGGATGTTTCCCTTTATTACATGTTTCAGTGCCGAGGCTTGAGATATTTCCATCAGGTCGATTTTGTCGGCGGCGATTCCGTCGTTAAGAATGTTCAGGGACATTTCGAATTGTCCCCGGTAGAGCGGCACCAGGGCCAGGTATGTCCGAGCCGTGGCGCGGACGGCACCATCGCCGTTTTTTATGGCTTCACGTATGAGTTCGATTGCTCGGTCATAGTTGCCTTTATAAATATGCAGGCGGCTTAGCGTAAGAAGAGACTGGTATTCGTAGAAATCGGGTCTTATTGAGTATGCCGTTTCATACGACTCAATGGCATCATCGAGCTTTCCGTGCCGGGCGTAAATTTCGCCCCGGGTGTCGTACGGGTTGGGCTCGGCGGGTGCAATGGCTACATACCTGTCGGCCCATACCAGGGCCGAATCGTATTGACCGATTTTATCGAACAGATACACCAGTGTATTGTGTGACATCCTGTACAACGGATCGTACTTTAAAGTTTCTCTAAGCAACATGAACGCTTCATCGTAATTCTTTTGCATGATGGATATGTTCGCCAGTTCGAATAAGGCGATTTTATCGTCGGGAAAGTTATCGACTATTTTTTTCAGAAAGTACGATGCTGAATCGATATCATGCGCCATGTAGGCTTCCCGGCTTTTTATGTAGAGTTGTTCCTTGCGGGTTGCTCCGGATGAGTATTGAATGGCCTTTTCCAGCATTTCCCTGTTCCCTGTGAATGATAGGGCATAGTACGCGATAGCGAAGGTCGAATCGTATTCAACCGCTTTCCGGTAATATTCGTAAGCTTCGTTGTAATACAGTTTGTCGATACATTCCACCCCGTCGAGGTAAGCCTGAAACGCTTCGGGAGAATGCGTCGTGACTTCGGCAACCGGAGGATCCGCCTCGGACCAGGCAGCCTCCGGGAGAGATAATTCTTTCTTCAATTCCACGGTCAGCCTGTCGACCAGCGAAAACATGTCTTCGTGCGACTTGGCGGTCATTCTCAACGACTTAATGACATCTTCCGACGCAACATCAATTAGCTGTACCGTTAATGCAAGATTCGGCTCGGTCTGGACGACGCTGCCGAGAAGCATCCATTTGGCATTCGCAATTTTCGAAATTTCTTCGGCGTTATCCCTCGAAAACGGATCGGATTTGTCCAGCCCGAGGCGTTTCAGGATATCGTACAGGTGCTGTCCGGAAACGACATGGACATAGCGCGATTCCGATAGATCGGTGATGACCAGATTCGAAAGAATCCAGCCGAGGTTGTCGAGATCGCCCTTGTCCGCGAGGTTTTCGAACGGCATCACCGCCAGGAGATTTTCGCGGGCCGCGGCTTCGTTTGAAGAGCTGAATTCAAGGCGCCAGTCTTTAAGCAAAAATATTATTAACAACACCGCCGCAACCGCCGCGATTCGAACCCAGGTATAACGGCTGCGTTTCGGCCGTGATTCGGGTTCCGGCCCATTACTTTCCCTTTTCGATATTTCAGCCGGCGGAACCTTTTCGATTTCTCTGAGAATATCGGGATCGGTTTTGAGCAGGCGAATCGCCTCTTCGATATCCCTGGCCTCATCGAATAAAAGATCATTCCCAAGAAGCAGGCGTTCAAACGCCTCCTGCTCCTCTTCCGATAGCAATCCCAGTTCCCATGCATGAAGCATTGATTTTATTTTTTCGGCATCATCATTTGTCATTTATTGATGCTCCTGCCTTGCAAACATTCCGCCAGAATCGTCCGGGCGCGATGAAGGGAAATGTACAAATTGTTTCTGGAAATCCCCAATTTCCCGCAGATTTCTTCGGTGCTGTTTCCCTGCGCCCGCAAATTGAGAATCCTTCCGTACTGCCGGTTAATCGACAGCAGTTTCCTGAAACAGCGAATCAGGTCGAGCTTCAGGTGGCTGTCTTTCGGTTCCACGACCGCACCCGACAGATTTTCGTTTTCCTCCTCCGCCACTTCTCTTTGCATTCGTCGGCGGTTGGAATCATGGAATTCCAGGATGCGGTTACTCAGTACTTTAACAGCCCAGGCAGCAAAGCTATGCCGGACATCCAGATTGCGGTAATTTTTGCTCACCACCAACAGCGCTTCCTGGGCGACATCGTCGGCATCCTGATTCCATCCTATCTTATGGTGGGTTATGAAGCGAAATCTTTCACCCAGCAACTCGAATAAGGCCTTTTCCGCCGCCAAATCGCCGGAAACGGCCTTTGCAAAACAGTCATTGATTTTTGAAGTCGTCACAAGCGGCTCTGCCAATTCAACTTAACCGGCTTCAACAGCATCTCATTATCCGTCTGGTTTCCGTACAAATTTAAATCAATTCCGCACATCCCACAATCGTTAAATTCCGAAGGCGGTATACACCGGTCCTCTTGTTGATTTGACGGCCACGGAAGCGCGATTCCCCAAAAAAAACATAAAATCCTCCGGTTTTCCCGCATTCTATTCGTAAGAATTCCCCTCATGATCCACCTAAGAAATCGGACCGTCCAGGCTTGACAATATAGACAATTAACATCCGGCCGATATCGTCGGCTGAATATAACTGGGAGTAAACTGTGAATCCAATGGAGTTATCAAATGGAAACGAATGACACAAGGGGTATTGGTTGGGGAAATCGGATTATCCTTATGGTCGTCATCGCTGGTTTTTTCGCGTTAACGACTTCCGCTTCGGCGGCCATTATCGATATTCCGTCCGATTATGCGACTATCCAGGAAGGCATCGACAATGCCGCAAATCTGGATACGGTCCTGGTGGCGCCGGGACATTATATCGAAAACCTTCAGATAAACGGGAAATCGATTGTCCTCAGCAGCCATTTTATGTATGATAAAAACACCGACTATATTTTCAATACCATTATCGATGGAAGCAACCAGGCCCACCCCGACACCGGCTCGACGATATTGATTAAAAGTTTTGGAGGGATGATTTCGCCGACCGTCCAGGGCTTTACCATTACCGGAGGCACCGGCACTCTGTATCAATGGCAGCCGGGGTCGTGGGACCGTCAGGGAGGCGGGATTTTCATGACCGGTGCCGCGGCGAAAATTCAGTACAATTATATCTATAATAACAAGGCGGCCAACTCGGCCGGGCTCTATGCGGCCGGCGGCGGCGGTATCCTGACCAACAACAGCGCTCCGAATATCCTCAATAATGTCATCGCCTATAATGAAGGAGAGTATGGAGCCGGGATGAGCATGAACTATTCCACCGGCACCGTTAAAAATAACGTGGTCGCTTTCAATTACGGCGGAAGAAAATACGGCGGAAGCGGCATTTCGAAAAACGCCGGAAGTATCACCGTCATCGAAAACAATACGATCGTATACAACAGGTCGACCCAGCCCGGCGGCGGGATGGCCATCTTTTCTTCATCAATCTCACTTCGCAATAATATCCTGTGGCATAACACCGCTCCCAGTGACCCCCAGATTCACGGCTTCTCCTCCGGTAATTACTGTAATATCGAAGGGGGAGGTTTAACCGGGACCGGCAATATCGACGTGGAACCGAAGCTGATATATGATAACTGGTTCTTTCCTTTCGACGATTCTCCCTGCATCGATGCCGGCACCCCGACTCCGATATATTACGACGCCGAAGACCCCGGCAATCTCGGAACGGCCAAATGGCCCTCCTGCGGAACCTTGACCAACGATATCGGAGCTTACGGCGGCCCGGGAGCTTTCCCCTTTCAAAAGGGCGCGATCTTTTGCGATGCAACGCTCGGCAAAATCCCGTTGACCATCAATTTCACCGGCAAATCGATCTTTCCCGATGTCGCTTCCTGGATCTGGTTTTTCGGAAACGGAGATTCCTCGGTGACCGCCGTTCCGAACTGCACCTATGAATACACCGCACCCGGCATGTATGATGTCTCGCTTAAAATAGTCGTAGGTACCGATACCACTCTGATTACGCATGGTGACATGATTGTCGCGACCGCGGATACGGCCGGTCTTGGCAATGTCGAGGGACGAATCGGCGAAACGGTCGAGATTATCCTGACGGGGAATAACACCATGCCGCTCGATTATCTCGAAATTCCTCTGCAGTACGGAGGGGATTTAGAGCTTCACTATGCAGGAGCATCTACGACAGGCCTGCGCTCCGAAGGATTTGTCGTGAGTATCATCGATAACGATGAAAGCGCCAACCGGAGAATCGTGCTTGGCATGCAGCCGGGGACGGCTAATCCTGATGCCGAAATCGCACCCGGTGACGGGCCGCTGGCGGCTTTGCAGTTCGAAATCGTTTCGGGAGCGCCCTTCGATGAGAATGTAATCAGTCTCGAAGGTTATGACGATTATATGCTGACCTACAAAGGCGGGATTTTATCCTATCATCCCGATTTTTTTGCGGGTCAGATAACGGCGTTCTTGAAATGCGGCGACGTGACCGGAAATAACGTGGTCGATCTGCTCGATATCGTGTACATGATCAATGCCAAATTTAAAGGAGGGCCCCAACCTCCCCTGGAAACGGCGGATGTTAATAACGATACGCTTTTCAATCTTCTTGATATCGTCTATATGGTCAATTTCAAGTTCAAAGGGGGCCCTCCTCCGAATTGCGGGTGACGGTGATTTAATGCGAGAGTGAAAAAGGGTCGGGTAACCGGCCCTTTTTTTTGTGTTAGCAGAATACCCCTTAGTATAATGATCGGGCAATCACGAAGATCATGCCTCGAATTAGTAATCACATGATTACGTTATAATTTAATCTCGATTAGAAAGAATATTGAATTAAGTATGGCCTGTACGATTTTACTGGAATTTTCAAAATAGAATCCCCGGCTATGGACATCATGTCCAGTCTGATTTCTAATGCAATATGTAAGCGTCAGATCGTTTTCTATTAGTTTTGGAGTAGATACATACTCAGGATCTTTTAGATTATCTTCCAATAAAGCAGTTAGTGTCGTCTCAAAATCCGACTTCACCAATGTATTTGCTCTGCCCATCTTATCAGAATCTAATGTCAGTCCTTCATTGGATTCTTGGCAGAGTTTTGCTATATACATACGAAAATTGGGGTTTTTTATAATTTCGCCTTTCTTGTTATGAAATGTATAATCAGCATAAAAGGCTTTCAAAAATGATTCAATAAAACTGCAAAGATCAAATATGTATGATGAGTAAATGTATGACGCAGCCGCATTCTTTTTAATAGATTTTTCAATTTCCATTTCAAGCTTATGGAGTCGGAAGATGCAATATACGAAATAAAATCTCTCATCTTCATATGCAGCATTTTCAAAGAATTTCCCTCTAATTGTGTCTAAGTTTATCCACCGCGTATGGCGATCATTATATAATACAATTTTCTCCTCAAGGAAGTTAATTACTTCGCGAACATACTGGCCGAAAAGATGATTTTCAGTTTTGTCACTCAAAGATATAAAAAGATGAGCCGGAAGGTCTTTTTTACTTGCTTCAGGCAAATTCAATTTTAGGTCTTCCTTATATGCCTGATGCATTAACATTATACCTTTTTCCAAGTCGCCCCTTAAAATATTCATCATTCCGTAAAAGTAGTATGGCGTCCCTTTATGAATTAACTTATCGGGATATTTATTTTCCCATTCCTCGCATATGTTTATAACATTGTGGAAAAACAATACACTATAGCCGCAGTTAATTGTGATACATAACCCATTCAATTCCTGAAAAAATTCATTTATTCTGTCATCATCGCGATAATATTTGTCGAAAAAAGAAAAGCATGTTCTTTTAAAAGTACTAGGAAAGCCATTCGTAGACTTTATATCGACCAGTGCCAATGCTCTAATTTCACTTTCGAGGAAATTCATAACCACATGTACCTTTATCCCTTTCGCATTATTACCGTTGTCATCGCTCGGAACAGCCGTTTATAAAAGCCAATAATTCCTGCCCCAAGTTGTAAACTGAATTACTATATTTGGAATTATTTTTGTGCTTCCCGAGACATAGTTTACACTTTATTCCGGGCACATGGTTTACACTTTTTATATACATATTTTATATTACATTGTCCAGTACCGTAGGTCGGATGCCGAATAATCATTTTATATTCACCGAGCATACCCGATGATTAAGTCCTCTTTCTTTTTCCGATTCCAGCTCTTTATTTCGATTTCACGGCGTCGAGCATCGGATTCGCAATTATGCTCCTCGGAATAAACCAGGCGGCATGGCCGGCGGGAATTGGTATATTTGGCCCCCTTCCCGCTGTTATGCCGCTTCAATCTGTCGGAGAGATCCTTCGTTATGCCGGTATAGTAAGAATTATCGCGACATTCCAATATATATACAAACCAGGTTTCCATGTCGGGTGATACTCCAGAGCGATTTCTCCATCTTGCTAAATTACGGGAATACCCTTCGCTCCGCTTGACTGAGGTTTTACATCGTTCAGGGTTTACCCTTCGCTCCGGTCGTCAAAATCCCCATGTCGCTCAGGGTTTACCCTTCGCTCCATTCGGTCAAGACCCCTTATCGCTCAGGGTTTAAGAACGCGTAAGTCGCTGAAGCTCCAACGCGTTCTAAAAGCGGAGGAGGTAGGATTCGAACCCACGGTACCTTGCGGTACAACGGTTTTCAAGACCGCCGCTTTCGACCACTCAGCCACTCCTCCGTCGCTCCCTTCCAAATAATCGCCACTGACTGACTTTGTCAAGCGATATGCTGGCATGAGCATTTGCCGGTTTTAATAAGAGCCGAGCCTCCAAAGGCGACGGCGCCAGGTATGGGTGGCCTGACGCCGCTGGAGAGGGGAGGAGGGATCAATGTCGCGGCGTTTTTTTTCGCTGGCTTCTCGTCGCCGCGCCGAGAGATCTATCTGCCAAATATCACTACTTCCCTAAATTTCGGGCGGACCATTAAGTCCGCCCGTCTTGCATGTGGAAGTGAAAAACCCGTAACACTGCGGGCTTCTTATTTTTAAAATCCTCCGCGATTACCGCCGCCGCCCGGTCCCCCTCCGGGCCCGCCCCCGTCACGACCCGGCCGGCGCTCGCGCCTTTTCTCTTGATTTTCCTCGATCATCCGGTCGTACTCATCGAGCTGCTTATCGGTCAGGACATCTTTCAAATATTTTCTGGTCTCCTGGCGAATCTTCTCGATTTCATCTTTCACTTTGGACATGTCGGAACGATCTTTGTCCTTGAAGGCTTCGCGCAGGACCTCCATCCGTTCCTGTTCGGTCTTCATGATTTTTTCGACCTTCGGAATCTGCTCGTCGGTCAATTCCAGCCGCTCTTTCATTTCTTTGAAACGTTCTTCGAAATTGTCTTCGCGGCGTTTTTCTCGATCGTCGCGAGGTCTTTCCTGTCCGAAGGCAAAAGAGGCGGATATAAGAATAATCGCAATGGGGAGAATTAGTTTCGCATACGATGGAAGTCGCATTAATGCCCTCCAATGGCTAATTTGGTTTCTCTGCTTATTCCTTAGACAGGCCGCGCGGAGATTGGACTAATGGTGTTACAAAATTCCCGCGCAAATGATAACTATCGGAGCGACGCCAGCCGACACCGGGTCCTTTCGGATGGGTCGATTCGCCGTAAGGCGATGTCCCGCTGTATAGTGCAATGAAATGGCTTTGTTTTTCATAATTGACATATCGTTTTTTCCCGCTTTGGTGAAGGTGAAAAAGTTGCGGCAGGACCCGCGACGACGGAGTCGGCATGCGACCTGCAGCCAGCAAGAGCATCGGGTCACAATTTTGGCGAGCTAAAGAATCCCACGCCAAAATCAAGACCCGACGCAACAGCAATGGCAAAATGGCATAAGTTTGGCAGAGATCGGAGGTAATGAGCATAAGGCAAATGTCTCCAAAAATTGGGGGGTATCGGGTTTCTTTCTCGTTCCGCAAAACGGAACTCGTTCGGAACACCGACCTATCTTCATATAGGGGGAGCGGAGAATTTCACCATTGATGTTGTAGTGATTTTGCGGAGGAGTTAATTAGACGAATTTCGCAACTTTTTGGTTTATAGCAAACCAACCGCATTTATAAATGTCGAGTTGTGAAGGATGGATAAATCGCTTTATAGGAAGAATGATAATTTCGTGTAAAGGCTCTATTCAAGAGAGGTTTAGGAGACTTGTTTCGTAGACTGCAGGTTGATTTCTCTTATGATTTTTTTACAATACTTCTTCTCTAATTCAATCCCAATAAATTTCCGTCTTAGATTCATTGCCGCATAAATTGTTGATCCTCCACCTGCGAACGGATCCAAAATGACGTTCCCCTTCTCGGAATGCAAGCGAATTAGAATTTCTATTAGTTTTATTGGTTTAGGTGTCGGATGATCGCCCTTCCGGGGTATTATCTTATCTAAATGTATTATGTTTGCGATATCATTTCCGCCATTCCATTTGCACTTCCGGCCTCTTTTTTTGGCGACCAATATAAAATCATAAATATGTCTATAATGAGAGCCCAGACCTATGATTTTCTTATCCCAAACCACTGTACTTTTATATTCGAGAAATTCCTGCATTTTGACGATCCAAATCGGGAATATGGGATTCTTGCCACCGCTAAAACAAAAAGCACAGCAGCACCCTCCAGGTTTTAGAATTCTACTCGCTTCCCTTACAAACGATGCAAACAATGGGATAATTTTGTCCCTTGAATCGTTTTTGATATTGGCGCCGTTCTGTCCCTGAAAGTCAATTCCATAAGGAGGGTCCGTCAAAATCAGATCAATGGAATTTGCTGGAATCCTTTCTAAGATATCGAGGCAATTTCCATTGTACAATAGTCCTGCTGGTTTAATCAAAACAGGAGGAACCTGAATATTTAAAAGAAAATCACACGGGAAGCCCATTTACAAAACTCCTTGGTTCTATAAATAGGGCCATACAATTTTCAACACCAAATCGCTACAAAAACTGCCAAAAAATACAACCCCTGGAGATTGGGGGCTTTTACTTATGGCGGGAATTATGGGACGTAAGCAGAATTTTATTATAGTCAGGAGCGCACGGCTCTTACCTGCTTGCTACATCAATAAATCTATTCGCACGTCTATCGATATACGTGACATGGGTAGAAACATATGTTCCTTAAACGGTACATACCACGATAACTCCGAAGAAATCCCCCAGCGAGAGTTGCTCTCCGGCACAAACTGTGTACCAAACGTAAACTTCGCTTCACCGGATCTGAAATCGCCCGCGGCGACCTGGTATGTCTCATATTCTCCCGACACAGGTTTAACAAAGCAGTTGAACTGGTCATACTTGTACCGAATGACGCTCAACCCAAGATTCAGATACGGCCGTAAGCCGACCGCGTTGCGCAACATGTACTGGCCTCCTACGAAAGCACGAGAATAGGCTACGTCAAAGTCGAAGAAAATCGCTTGAGGAGTATGGTTACCGGAGTAGATAAATTTGGCCGCGCTAACGCCGACCCCAACAGAAGTTCGTTTATTCAACTGGTACCAAGCCTGCAGTCCCAAGCCAGGTCTGAAAGTAGGTGATACCCGGGTAACCTCAACTCGTATTGTAGAATTAGCGTTGCTCATAACCAGGGGGAAAGCATTGCTTCCCGGTTGGCCGATAAGTTCGGCGGATAGAGAAAAGCTAAACCTGCTATTGACCGAAGCCGTGCGCCCCCAATAGTAATGTTGTTGCTTGATATCCAGCAGCTTACTGTCCACGCGTTGCCGCAAATAGCTGATAGTGTCGGCGTAGGCTATTAGAGCCGGGTTATTGCCCGCATCATAGCGAATCTCCTTCAGTACGCTATCGGCCGAGTCGAACTTGCCTTCGCCAAAGTACTTATCGGCTTTGACATAGTAGCTATGCGCGTCGGCTAAAGTCCTCTTCAAATATAGTATCCTGAAAAAATTTGCTGTTTGAAGATAGATGTTTGCTTTCAACCAGTCATTGCTGTCAGCCGCGCTAAGAAATGCTTGAAAAGCTCGAGCAGCGGACGACCCGGCATGTGATGCTTTGTACATTGCGTTTTGGGTCTTACCGTAGGCGATAATCTCCCTGATGTAAGTCGGTTCCTGCGCCTCGCAAAAGGCGACAAAATCAAGCAGGTTCTGCAGATGTTCGGCCGTGACCCCACACGACGTCGCCGAGGTGTCCTCAGTCGCCGGGCTGCAGACGGTCGACCAAGTAATCCATGGCCGCTTTAGGGTTACCAGTCTGCAATATCGAATCGAGTCGGTTATAGTCGGCAGTCGACACCTGGCCGCGCACGGTTGGAACTGACATTAGAATAATCGCAAGATAGCAGAAAAAGATGGCAGTCTTCATCCCAGAATATTTCTCCATTGTCTCCGGTGTTCACCCCGGCAGTTGGAGGCTTGTTACAACGTCCATAGTTCCCGTTGTTTGATTCAAGGGCTAATCATAGGACATGATAAACCACTGCTCTTCTTCCATATCTAAAATCCTCGAAGAGCAGCTTGCTTATTTAATTAAATATAGCGAACAAGGCACTTGTCTTCAAGGAATAAGTAAAAAAATGAAGTTTAAATGGTTTTCAGGGTTGAGTGAGATTAACCCATTTGATTGAGAAATGTACGGCCATAGTTGCGAAATATGATAAAAACAAAGCGGCCCCGATACCACTCTCCCTGGACTTTTCCAGAGTTTCGGTTCGAGGTCGCCTTCCGGTACAAGCGTTTCGATGGAAGGAGGTCACGGATCGTTGAGTTGAGTAAATAATAAGCCGGGCCTTCTTCGCCCGCCTTTCACGCGCGGCCTTACTTCTTACCGGGACGTCCGGGGCCGGAGACGTCCCCTCGGCCTAGGTGGTCTGCATGCCACCATAGTGTTCTTGGCGCAGAAGGGCGTAAACCTCGACATCATGATTGCGGCCTCGATGAAACCATGCCCCGCGCGCCACGCCCTCGGATTTGTAGCCGCATTTTTCGGCCACCCGTTTGGATGCGAGATTCTCGGGATGGATGATCAGGCGTATCCGGTTAATTTTTATTCGGTCGAAAAGGTAACCTGTCAAAAGCTTCACGGCATCGGTGGCCACGCCCCTGCCATGATAGTCGGGTTTATAAATTTGATATGAAAGCTCGATTTCGTCCAGATAAGGAACCGTATAAAAGAACTCGACGTGGCCCACGATCTCATCTTTCTCGTTTACGATGACGAGCATTCCGTCTTTCTCCTGCCAGAAGCCGGTTTCTCTAAATCTGGCTTTAAAAACCGGTTCGGCCAACACTCCTATTGGAAAGTAGGCTCCACGGCTTGACAGATCCAGGTGGAACTGATAGAGGGCTTCGAGATCGTTTTCCCTCACCATCCTCAATCTTATGATACTGCCTTGCAGCATAGAAACACCTTCATTCGGTTTTTCAGTTTTAATCTTTCAAAATATGTAATTTTTATTAACAGAACAAACGGGGCATATGTTTCCAAATCGAATGAACTACCCGGCATTGAAAGTTAGGTTGACTTTGGAGAATTGAAATCAGACGCAATTAACCAAATCCTCTTTCCATGTATGCATTCAGCTATAATTGATTTGGGTAGAGCGAGGAAACTGCCGGCCGCGTATCTCATTACTATTTGATTTAAATTGAGTCAACGTCAATGCGGCCCCAATATCACTCTCCCCAAACTCCGGTGGTTTTCTTCTACATGATGAGAACTGCGTACTCTACTTCTACCGGAACGTGTTAGAAAACAAGAACATAATCAGCATATATGACGACATGTCCAGCGCTAAAGCGAGCAGGCCTTGACCCAGCTTTAAAATGACCGGCGCTGTTAGCTCAACTCCGCAACCAGGTCGACGAACGGTTTCACATCGGATACCGCCGTCGCGACCGCCTCGTTCCAGTAATCCTGTTTGGTCAGGTCGACTCCGAGATGTTTCATGGCGACCTGTTCGGCGTTCATCTTCCCGGTGTCGGCCAGAAGCGCCTTATATTTGCCTGCGAACGACGGCCCTTCCTTCTTGGCCCGAGTGTATACTCCGGTGGCGAACAGGTAACCGAAGGTGTACGGGAAATTGTAGAACGGAGCATCGGTCAGATAGAAATGCAGTTTGGAGGCCCAGAACAAGGGATGGAAGCCTTTTTCCTCATCGAGCATTCCGGCGAACGCTTTCTTCTGGGCTTCGACCATCAGTTCATCCAGCCGGGTTTTGCTGACCAGCCCTTTCTGCCGTTCGGTGTAGAAGGCCTTGTCGAACAAGAACCGGGCGAAGATGTTGCAGAACAGGGTGTGAGCATCCTGGAGTTTCTGATCGAGGAGCATCAGTTTTTCCTGGCGATCGGTCGTCTTGTCGAGCGCCGCGTCCTTAACCAGCAATTCGTTGAAAATCGAGGCGGTTTCGGCCAGAGTCATGGGATAGATGCGGGAAAAGAAAGGCTTTTCTTTCAGGACCCAGCCATGCCAGGCATGCCCCAGTTCGTGGGCCAGGGTGGCCAGTTCGGAAAAGGTCCCGCTGTAAGTCATGAAGATGCGGGATTGCCCGATAACCGGGAACCCGGTGCAGTACCCTCCGCCGGCTTTGCCGGGACGGTCTTCCCCCTCGATCCAGCGCTTGGCCAGGGCCATTTCGCAGAACTCGGCCATTTCCGGCGAAAAGGGGCGGATATTGTCGACTACGAATTTCCCGGATTCTTCAAAAGAATAAAGCCGGTCGGATGCTCCCACCGGCGCAAACTGATCGTACCAGTAAAATTTGTCGGCCTTCATCAATTTCTTTTTGGCATCGATATACGGTACCAATTTCGGGATCGCGGATTCGACGGCGCTCCACATGGCGTTCAGAGTGGCTTCGCTGATACGGCTGTTAAACAGCGGTTCGAACAGGAAGGAATCCCATTTGCGGTTCTTGTAAAGCGAGAGCCGGAACCCGGCCAGATAATTGAGGGCCATTGAAGTGGCATTGGCGGCGGAAGCCCAGGATTCTTCCAGTTTTTCGAAAGCCTGTTTGCGGACAGCCCGGTCAGAAGAGGCCATCTTATTGTTGATTTGCCCCATTGACAGCTTTTTGGCTTCTCCGTCTTCGATGAATTCCGCGGAAAGGTCGCCATAGATTTTATCATAGAGGCGATTCCAGGAATGAAAGCCGTTTACGGCCAGTTCGGTGACGAGC
>Ga0209287_10000158_pt1 | contig 44806 bp, 89 predicted proteins | sample PPLLak3cmMay2015_2_FD_187255 | JGI IMG/M metagenome (GOLD analysis project Ga0209287, IMG submission 187255) | Freshwater sediment microbial communities from Prairie Pothole Lake near Jamestown, North Dakota, USA - PPLs Lake P8 Core (1) Depth... | ecosystem: Environmental > Aquatic > Freshwater... | reverse complement strand
GCTGTTATTGCATCTTTAGCAAAATTAGCTAAAGAATGACCAATTTTAGCAAGTATAGCACCCGCAGCAATAGCACCAAACATTTTGCCAAAGGATATACCGGTAGTTTCTGCCTTAACTCCGACATCTTCTAGCTTGCTTTTTACTAAGTTTAAGTCTGAAATTGTCCTTTTAACTTCCGCTTGTGATAAACCCATTTTAATATCTTTTGCAACTGCATTTTCAAACTTTTTATATTCCGCTTGTAATTCTTTAACACTCATTTTAGCAAGGCGATCGTCAAGTTTTATAGTACCTTTTTTAAAAGCGTTCTCAATCTGTTTAGCCGCCTTTTCAGCATCTTTTACACTATCGTTTAAACCTTTATTGAGTTTTGTAGTATTAGCAACAATTTCAACATACCCACCAGCAATCTTTTCATCAGCCATTAGTTTACACTCTTAAAAAATTCAGAGAACATTGGATTATTTTTACTTATCTCTAAAAATGTTTTATCTTTAATACATTCTTCATCTGGTGTCATAGTTTTGAACTCACCGCCTGCCAATAAAGCTAAATGATTAAAGGCATGAAACGCTCGATTAGAATATTCCACAACGTCTAATTTTTCCACCAGATTTGGGTTCATATTGTACACTATCGCAATCTCATTTTTTATGACTTCTCGACTGATTGGTTTTGCATCTGATTTTCTGCTACTTTTTTTTTAGTATTTTCTATTTTATTAATTTCAGCAACGGCTTCGGTAATTTGTTCAATACCATAATTTTTAAGTATCCACTTAGCATTAGGTTTAATAAATTTCATATGTTTTAATTTCCGAAAAATATTAAACCATGATGTTTTATAATAGGTTGCCTTATATGAATCACTAACCATATAAGCATAGGATTGAACGACCAAAAGCTCATTAGCTTCTTTATCCTTTGCAAACTCGGATAAATTTAAAACATCTTCGGCAGACCTACGACTAAGTGTTAGCATACAACGCATGGGTTATGACTCCTTGTGCTTCACCTGTGTAAACTATTTTAGTTACTTCATTATATCCGGCAGTTACCGACAATCCAAAGAATTTAGCTGAACCGGTAACTTCTTTATTCGTAGATGTTCCTGTTTCATTAATAACTTCAAAATCTTCAGCTGTGTTTAATGTTATAGCTCCCAATCCAACCTCTGTTGGTACACCTTGCCATTCAAGAGTCAAATTAACTTTTGTCATACCAACCACATCACTTTCTAAAGTTTCGGTAGTTGCTAAAGCGTTTCCTGTGATTGTTACACCTGTGGCTAAAGTTATTACAGTAGCTACGTTTGTCGGCGTTGTTGTAATCCTATCGGCTACATCTCTACGCATAAATGCCGTTAACACCGTTGTTGCTTTGAATCTTATACCTAATGATTCCATCCAAGGGGCTGTAACGGCGGTCGTTGTCACATCTTCAACTGTGTATTGTTTATCGTAAGTTAAAGTTTGGACTGGGAATGCAGTACCGCCAAAGGTTATTGCAAGTGTATTCCCTGTAATTTCATTTGAACTACCATCATAAGCAATAGCATTAATTGTTATCCCGCATTTTATTCTTATTGGTGTTGATTCCATACCAGTAGCAGCTGTTGCTGTTGTAGTTGTATCTTCAACTGTTGCATCTTTACTAAATGTTATTGATTTACAGGCTATTGGGTTTGAATCCCAATTAAATATTACCGTGTTACCTGTGCTTTTTTCGTTTGCCATTTTTTTACTCCTAAGATTTTTGTATAATGAACTTGTATTGTACTATTGTATTGAAATAATTATCTATCTTGCCTAAATCCATTGTTTTAAGCCTGTTTTTATATCTTACTGAATATCCTGTTATTGTTGGGTTACTTGCATCTACTAAATCGTAAAGATACCCTTCAACAGTATCTCTATTATCTAAAGTGTTTGAAACTATTCTTACTTGCAAAAGAAATTCATAAAATTTATTTACAGTATCACTATCTGCGTTTATTGTTAATATATCGAATACACAAAAAGGAACAACAGAACTTTCAGGTGCAATATTATAATGTAATCTCGTTGTTGTGGCTGTTGTAATTGCTGTCTTAAAGTTACTTGTGGCTATTAGCCAATTATAAAAACCTGTCCGCATCGCTTTAATCATTACGTACCGCCATTATTTTATTAATCTCATCTTTGTGGTCTAATATTGGTCTAAGGAACGGTTTAGCAGCCTGATTGTATGTCCTGCCCAAGCTATCTTGACCATTAAAACCAAATTCAATTCTTAAAGCATACTCAACATTTGAACCAATTCTTACTGCCGGATAGTTCGGAGCTTCGAGTTTGTTGTTTGCCGATGCTGATTTATCAGTAACATAAGAAACAGAGTTTAATAGATTTTCTGTTAACTCATAACCTTTATCGGCTGTCCAAACATTATAAACTTTTGCATTTAATTCATCTTGCGCCCATGTTACACTTTGCGCTCCAATAACTTCCAACTTTTCAGAAAGTAGATTATTAATCTTGATTTGGAATTGCGGTATATATGAATCAATTTTTATCATATTGATATAGTCTTGAGTTTATAAATTATATATTCATTCGGATAGTTATTACTTTCGCCCACAACTTCATAAGTTTTTGTAGTTGAATAAGTAGTCGCGTCAACAATTTTATTTGCTAAAGTTAAAGCTTCGTTAGTAGCAAAAAAACATTCAGCATTTTCTTTAATTTGTGCGCTTGCAAGAATTTGATGCGAACTCATATTCCAAAGATAACCTTGTATTGTTGTGTCAACTGGGGTTTCTGTTTGACCACCGCCACCATCATTAGCATATGTGATTGTTCTTTTAGTATATGGTTTATAATAACTCGATAAGGGCATTATAAACTCCTATATCCATCAAAAATTTTCATAATATCTGATTCATTTTTGCCAGTCCACGAATAACCGCCCGGCAAACTTTCGCCCGATAAAATATTAGACGATTTGCCTTCCGGTGTAATAAATTTTTGCATGTATTGAGATACTAATAAATCTATATTAGCGGGATAAGCAATTTTAGTCATTATTATGGACTCTCCAGCCGCTTCCGTAGTCAAAGTTTCCCCAGTTTCAAGAGTAAGCGTTCCCGCTGCAACTGTTTTTACATTTACAACTTTATCGTTGTGAATTGAACCTAAAACTTTATAATCACCAGTGACAAAATAAGCATCTACAAAGCCCGATGCTGAATCTGTTATCGTTGCAGGTGTACCAGAAATAAACGCAAATGTTGACGCTTCATATTGTACCATTCTATTTAGGAAACGCGTATAACCGCAATAATTAAAAACAGTCGCTTGTATCATTGGGATTAATGCAGTAATTAAGGCATCTCTTGTTAAATCCGCACCTGTTGTGTAACCTAATAATTTATTTTGCGTTGCTAAAGTTGTAATTGGCATTACTCACCCCAAAATGTTAATTTTAAGCTGTTGATTGCTATATAATGTTTATGTTCTCTGCTCATTTTACTAATTCCTGTCGGCTTCCTATCATATCTTTTTGATAATGTATATCAAATTCTAATAAAGCTGGAGCTTGTGCGCCTGTACCCGCCCACGTATCGTCTGTCCCTGTGTCGCTTCTATAAATTCTTAATAATATCATATGTGATATAGTTAAGCCAGTGCCACTAACAGAAACAGAATTTGTAATTTCATGTTTATCATTAACACCATGGCAAGCATCTTGTAAATCTACTGTTTGGCCTGCAATAAAATTACTACTAATATTTGCAAAAGTATAATCTACTTTCCATCCTACTTTTGCCGTGCCTTCGGTAGTACCTCTATTGCATGGTGTCCAATGTATATGGGGTCTTAAAGCAGAGCCTTCTTTATAGCCGTGTGGCATTTGGACAGTTGCATAGCCTACATCGTCTTTATCAAATTTATAAACTTTGAAAACTATCCCCGAACCTGTCGGCTGATAATCATATAAAGTCGGGTCAGCAACTCCCGCATAATCGAAAGAACTCGGGACAATTCTTAAATCATCCCATACAATATCATCCGATTCGCTTCTTACCAAATTAGTTGGCAATTGTGATATTTTAGTGCCACCAGCCATGTTATTTCCAAATTTTATTTTTATAAGAACTCAAAATTTTACCACTTCCGGCAGTACCCGCACTATATTGAATTTGGACGTAAGGCACTCCGTCAGTTTGTATTTTTAATACTGCTAATTGGTCAGCATCTGTATTAAACTCAATATATTCAGGTGAAACCTTTACGTCGGTACTTGATACTGTTTCAATTGTGAATGGATAAGTTCCTGTTGAATCGTTAATCATTCCAATAGCACGAACTCTAAAATCAACTGTTGTGTTTATATCAATCGTCATAAATATATTAAGTTGTGTATAGCCTCTCATATCGATTACTGCACCCGCATTTTTCCAAACTGTGGTCGTTGTATCTGTCGCTCCCGCTGTGAATAATGAATCAGGTACGGTATAACGTGAAAATACTGGGGCTGTTTCAGTTGTTGAGCCTGATATAATTTTAACTCTTAATAATTCAAGCGTTTTTTCAAAACTATCTATTAAAGCTTGGTTTGCACTTTTTACAACCGTTTGTTTATCAGTATTTTGTGCGAAAACAAAGCCTAAGAATAAAATCATAAATAATATTTTTTTCATTTAGTCACCTGTAAATTTCTTTAATTTAACACCTAAAAACCTTTTATCGTCTTTCTTATTTTGTTCTTCTTTTTTCTTTTCATAATGTTCAAGACAATAATAGACACCCCCGATAGAATATTCATCGGGGGCTGGTGATTTGCATACTGCACAAATTACTCTATCTTTCATTATGATGCTACCGCCACACCTGTTGTTGCAAATGTTGGAACTGCACCAGATACATAAATACCGACTCCAGCTTGTGCCATTACTGTATGATCTACAGATGTACAATTTTGTAATAATACTACGCCTTCCGTTTGTAAAGCACCAAAACCAACCGCATGAGCAGGAGTTGCAGCACCTAAAGTATTACTTACAAATGTACAATTTTTCATCAACAACATTCTTTCAACATCTGTTGCATTAGCACCGTAAACATCAACATGTTCAGTCCCAGCAGATTTTGATAAGAATAAACAATTTTCAAAATAAGCATCTCTGCATTTTTTACCGTCTAAAGTTGCTGTCACTGAAACATTTGGTCTAATTTTATTATCAGCTATAATATTCACTAATGAACCAAATGTACAGTTATAGAATTGTGTAGAGTCGCCATTAAGTAAAAATTCAGATGCTGTTGTTTCATCTAAATCAGTTGACTTATAAAATTCACAATTATGGAAAGTTGCATATTCACCACCATCGGCAAAGCAATACAAACCTTGTGCTACTGTGGACTCATTAATAAATTTTATACCATAAAAATTATTCCTAACCCCTGTGTTTAATATTGTTGCTATATTAGTAGCTCCAGTTGTTGCTGTTAAACTGATTTTACCAGCCTGTCCGTAATGGTGATTACCATTAGTAGCGAAAACGGTTACTCTGCTTTTTGATAATGTTACCATACTTGTTTCAACAATCCCTGAAATGCCTTTTATAATGATTAAATCATCATTATTGGTTTTAACCGCATCATTAGCCGCGCCAAATGTTTTGAATGGATGGTCTGGACTCTTGCCGTCAAATAAAGTATCGTTACCGATAGAATAATCGACAAAATATGTATCACCTAAGCATATAGGAACACCGCCACCTAATACTGGTATTCCAAAACTTGTTAATCCGTGTGGGAAATTTGTATAACCCATTATAAACTCCTGTCAGGGACGCTTCCGCCTTGTGGAATTGAACCACAACTTACCCGTTTTAATTTATATTCCAATTTGTTACCAATTGCAATTTGTTCTATTACTTGATAACCTTGTTTTTGCAAATCTGCACATTCGTTAATATTAGTTGTTAATATTTCATCAATCTTTTCAACTTCTATTTCTTTATGTGTTAGAATTTGTTCTTCAACTTCGATATTTTCTTTTTTCTTTCGCATAATTAACCTTTAATTAAAGGGGAGTAAAAACTCCCCAGTTATTAACTTGTTGGGGCGTTTGAACCAACCCAATATCTAAAGTCGTTTACTTCAATACCAAATCGAGCGATTGCAGTAGCTTTATAACCGCCTGTTAATGGGTCACCAAAGAAATCAAAAGTTAATGGCATTCTTTCCCAGAATACAATACCTTTTTTCGCTTGACCAATTGCCCAGAATGTTGAAGTTGTTAAATAATTCCAAGGCACAATATTATATAATCCTTGAACTGTGTTAATATTGTTATTAGCACTATTAACTTGCTGTGCTGTTTTCATTAATGTACTTGCTGTCCATACTAAAGATGGGGAAACAAGTAATGTATTCGGCATTAATTTTACTTTTTGGCTACGTGAATTAACAGCGTTTGTATCAGTCATTAAAGTATGTGCTGTCTGAATATTAGTTGCATCTAAACCTAAAGATAAGCCATTGTAATGAGTTGCCGTTGCACCCGGATATAAAGGTCTAAGATTACCGGATAAATTAAAGAAAGGTTTCCCATCATAACATAAATCGCCAGATGGGTCTGCATTCCCTTTTACACTGCCATTAAAGATTGCGTTGCCAGCAGTATATCCACCATAATTGAAAACATTAGCAGCTAAATTTTCTTTAGATTGCATGTAACCCTCAATCATTGTGCTTGCAAACTCTTCCAAAACATTTGCCATTTTTTCTTTCGGCATATCTTGAACATCTTCCATCGTAAACTCTAAACCGCCAGAGTAGCTATCCCAAGTTGATTGGACTGTGAAACCCTCACCAACTCTACCGAATTTGATTTGTTCCCCTTCCGGTTTGATTACCATATTACCAGCACCGATTACAGTGGTATGTTTCTCAAATGCACCAGTTGCTGTTTTAATATCAAATAATAAAGGGTGTACCATATCTTGCGGTACATATTTTTCTTTTTCTAACGTATAAGCATATAAATCTTTCAACATGCCTTTCGTAAAATCACTTCTTTGTTGTTCAGCCATTTTATCCTCCTATTAGGTATCTGCTTGGAATTTTGTTGGGTTAATACGTACAATCACATCGGTTGCACTACCATTAGGGGCTTTGTCACCTAAATCTACAATTATTAATACATCTGTCGAACTTGTTGCAACGTCAACTGTTGTAGCATTACCATCATTTACTGCAATAATATCGCAAGCGTTGCCACGCATTGCTGCCGTTGGTGTGCCAGTTGCTGGTAATACATACTCTGCTTTAGGGTCGATTACAACCGCTATTTTATCCGCTCCAGCTGTTGCACTCGATTTCCAATAAGTATCACTTGTGCCCGCTCCACGACCTGCTGGGACTAAAGCATAGCCTATAAGAGTAGTTGTTGCGTTTAATGCTAATGTTGCATTCCCGCTGCCGTCAAGATATACAAAGTTGGTGCCTTCGTGATAAAAGTATTGGCTTGCCGCTACCGGATACTCTTTCACCATGACATTACCTGTTATACATCCATATTTTAAACTTGCCATTTAATTTTTCCTTAAATTTTGTCTGGAAATTTTTGTTTTAATTCTAAATATGAATCTTCGTCTAAATTCATATCCCGAGCTTTTAATTTGTCCTGCTCGGTCAGGGTTATTTTCGTAGCCGGAACTTGTTCATGATAACCTGTCCCAACTCTCTGCACTGTTGTAATTAAACTGTGGAATGTTGGATTACTTTTAATCTTTTCAAACTCTTCGTTAAAGCCGATTACTTCATTAGTTTCTTCTTTATATTCAAGGTGTTTAAATTTAGGTAGTAATACATCGATTGCATCTGTGTTCACAACTCCGTTAGTTGCTAATAATTCCTTCCGTTTTACATCTGCCTTTAAGTTCCTAAATTCTTGATTATGTTTGACCACTAACTCATCATTAGCTTTTTGAATCTCTTTGATTTTAGTTTCGAGTTCTTCACTGCCTTTAACTTGTTTTTTAATCTCGGTCAAATCATTAACATGTTTATCAATCTGTTCTTGCAATCCTTTTTTCTGCTCATTGATTTCATCAAATCGATACTTAGGTATCATTTTCCCATCGTCAATAATAAAGTTTTTGCCTTGCAATTTGGCTTCGATTTCAGGCGTGTATAACTCACCTAAGATTGTTTTTAAGTTATCCATTTCCTTTTCTCCTACATTTTTTTACAAGGTTCAGTCCTTGTTTGGATTCTTGATTTTGTACCCGCACAATACTAATGCGGTTGTTTATATTTATTTTATTAAATTCTTTCATGCTGTTTTTGCCATTTTATCAAAATTTATTTGGAACTGCAAAGAACATGTACAGTTAATATCTTCGCTTGGTTCACCACTAAGCCCCGGGGCTGTTGTTTTAACCCCAGATGGCAATACAAAGATACCGTCTTTATCAGCTGCCTTGCCGTCCATTGCTACGTGATCAGCTCTTGGTTTGTAACCACCTTTAGGCTTCGCACCTGTTGACCGTCCATAATGACGCCAAATCTTAGTATATTCTAAACCTAATTTATCCGCAGCATCTCCAGCTCTGTTAATACCTTCTAATCGTCCGCTTATTTGTGCTTTGTGCATTTCAGTTCTTGCAATAGTACCCGCACGAGTAGCCGATATTTCAAACCGATTCTTTATTTCTTTTTGAATAGCAGAGTAAGGTTTGCCTTTAATCAATCCAGCAATCACTTCCTGTCTTGTGTTTTGTCTTAAATTATATTCAAGTTGATAATTTATATTTGAAATTAAATTTGCGTTGGCATCTTTTAGTAATTCTAACCATTCATTATTATTTTTTGCATATTCTACCGCATCTTTTACAAAAGTAAAATTTACATTTAATTCTTTTGAAGCGGAAAGAATATTTTCAATACCTAAATTATATTGGCTATTTATTTGACTATTTGAATAATTTATTATTGTTTTATTTAATTCACTAACTTTTTGATTTATTTTATTTTTTAAGTTAAATAATTTTTCTTTGAATTTTTTATTATACAAGTAAACAAACCCATTCACAACAACAAATTTATCTATTGAGCTAATAATGTTATTATAATATTCTTGGTATTGTTTTATAATATCTTTATCCGCTAAATTTCTTTCAATTTGCTCGTTTTTATCTGCCTTATTTAATATTTCCTTATACGATGGCATCGTCTAATTTTACCTTATAAGTTTCAATTTCTTTTTCTTTCTCGTTTGTAATCCTTTCTAATTCTTTCACAACATCTGTTATAAATGGGTTTAATTCAAGCTTTGTTTCTTGTGATAATTCAGATTTATTTATATTATCAATTAATTCAGATTCATTTTGTACGATTGTTTTATTAAATACAAATTCAATATTTTCTGATTTAATATTTTTAATTTGACCATCAATTTTAAGGTACTCGATAAAAAAGTACATAGCATCTGCTAAAGCTGTTTTAACCTCTAATATTTTGCTATTTGCTTTCTCGTCTAATGGTTCATAACTTAATTTAATTGCGATTCCTGTTTTATCACCAGCCTTTAGTTCTTCAATATCTACACTTTGAGAAATTTGGAATATATTCTTTCTTAATATTGATAATAGTTCTTTTTTAGCTTCAACTGGAATGTCTAATTGTAATCCCTTTACATCCCCAGTGCCACGAACTTTTATAATACCGTAAAGTTTCATATTATTTCGAACCATTCCCAGCTCTGTTATTCCGTTTTTTGCCGCCCCAGAATCTAATAATGAACCAGCGTCCTTAATAACAAGCATAGTTTCCCTTACTTGTTCTAAATCATTGAACCAACCCGATACGATCCTATCGTAAGCATCAATTAGATTTTTAATCTTTTGCAAATCAGTTTGTTCATTGTCATTATAAAGAGGCACAAATGGAATTTTTCCCCAGCCTTTGTTTTCTTCTTTAAGCACTTGGTTGGCATTTTTATATTGATTTGTATAATGTGCCTTCCCATCTTGCTGGATATACTTCCCGCTTTCATTACTCCAATATTCTACGCCGTTTTCTGTCCAATATTCTAAATTTGTATAAGTGGTGTCTTTATTATCTTTTCTTACTTTAATTGTATAGTACCGAATTAAAGCAACTAAAACAGATTCGTAAACAGTGTCGTAAATTGGGATTATTTCCTCTGCCGGAGTTATTACATATTGGAAATTGCCTTTTTCATCAAAAAAGAAATGTAACCATTCAACTTGTTTTTTACATGCACCTTTCACCCATTTAAGTATAATTTTATCAAAATATACATCTAACCATTCGTTAAGTTTATCATACTCAACTTTTTCAGCTTCATTTTTAGGATTAAATGTGATTGGCTTTGCACAAATATAATTTGCAACTTGGTCAACAACCAATGTAAACCATCTGTTTTCAATATGCGAATTAGGTGTAATTGTATCTTCAACTTTGTTGCCTTCCGCTATATAAAACTCTTTTTTATCGTATAAAACATCGTGGTCACCGTCATAATATCGAATGCCTTCTATCATTCTCTTTTTATAATCGCTTTGCTTATCTTCATTTATCAATGTTGTGAAAAAATCGTCATTTGCTGTGTTTTTTCCTCTAACAATGTCTTGAATTATTATATCTGTCTGGCTTAGATACATTTTAGCTCCAACTCAAAAATGATTCTGTACATACTTTTTCAAAAATCCCTGCTAATACATCCTCTGGGTCGTCAGTCTTAGAAGTACCTTCTTTTAGATAACTTGTAACATGCTCGTGGAATTCTGGGAAACGAACGTGCCAATTTGCAGGATAAATTACGTTTTCTTGCACCCATCCCGAACTTGCTAATATGCGAGCTTTTTTATTATTGCTTTGGTAGAAAGGTATAATATTAGGTTTAGATTTGTTTATCCCTTTATCGATATTTTCTTTTATAATTCTTTCTACGTTTCTGCCAAAGCCACGACCACCTGAATTTGATTCAATAAAACTTTCAAAAACTCTATCTTTTTGCAACATTCTTGCTGTTGCTGGCTCGGTTATTTCCATTCCTTCCTTTGTATAAAGAATATCAACTATATAAGCTTGACCCATATATTTAATGAAGTTAATTGAACATAAATAATCATTGCCTTCGTCTGCCGTATCTGTGTAATTATATACAACACCGCTTGGCAATTCTGTATAAGTAAGGAATTTTTTATAAAGCCTCCCTTCACTTTGAATCGGGATTTGGTTGTAATTTGCGGCCGCTATTTCTGGGCTTAAAATTCTAACTCTATCTTTGTAGGTGTCCAAACTCAACACCTCTGGACAAAGCATCTTTTCACCGTCGAAGGCTTTATAACTTAGCAGAAACCAATCTTTCGGAAACTCTTTTAATAACTTCCCGCATAAATCATTAATAGCCCATCTGGTCATTACTATAATTATTTTCCCGCCCTCTTCTAAACGTGATTGCATTGTATCTTTATACCAATCATAAACCTCTTCTAACCTATTCTCGTTAAAAGCTTCTAATGCGGATTTTATCATATCGTCAATAATTAATAATGTCGCACCAAAGCCTGTTGCCGTTCCTGTCGGGCTTGTGGATAAAAAACTAAAATGTTGATCTTCTAAGCTCCAGAGTTGTGCTGCCGAATTACCACGTTTAATAGTGGCATTAAAAATATCATGGAAAACTATTTTATTATTACTTGCGTTTATTTCCTGTATAGAATCACGTACTTTCTTGCCAAATCTGGTCGATAACTTCTCATTATAATTACCAACCATTTCCCGCTCACTAGAGTTCTTGCCTAAGACCCATTCACAAAAATTAGATGCTGTCAGAGTCTTGTAATGACGTGGTGGTGCGTTTATTATTAACCTGTCGTAAGGCTTACCGTCTTCTCTAATTAGTTTATTCTCATAGAACTGTTGCATAGTATCTGAAATTTCTTTTAAAAATAAACGGTCGTCTTTATAAGCATTTGGGTATTTAGTTTGGTTATAATGCCAAAAAGAACGCTTAGCAAGCTCTATATTTGCGTATCGCTTTAGTTCTTTTCTTTCTTCAATTGTCAACATTATAAACCTTTTGCAAGTTTAATTAAATCGTCATTACTTAATTGGGATAAATCTGGTTTTTTGGGATATTCAGGTTCTAAATTTCTTGTTTTATCATACCCGAGCGTATTAAGCATATAGATGCAACCTGTCTGAATAGATGGTGTTAATAGTTTTTCTTCGTAATATCTTTCTATTTTTAGACGCGCCCTTTTTATTGTGTAAGAATAGCCTTCCCGCTTTTCGTAGTCGTAAAATGATTGTCTTGATTCAAATCCTAAAAATTCACATAGACCCGCTACTGTCATCTTTCTTGACGTATCGGCAAAATACTCGTTTATCTTTTCGTTTAATTCCTCTGGACTGCTTATAATTGGAGCTTTACCTTTGAAGGGAGTTTGTTGCTTTGGAGTAGTTACAACTTTCGCAGTTTTTATATTTTTTGGTGCTATTTTCATAAAGTGGCTGCTATTATGCAGCAAACTCCATTTTTTATTTTGCGGGAATATAACTTATTTATTTTTTAATGTCAAGTATTTTTTTATTTTTTTAAAAAACTATCTGACACTTTAGCATCTATCAGACTTTTTTTAATAGCTCTTATTATCGGTATTGTTTCTTTATATTCTGTTAATGCCAATTCCAAAAAAACCAAATAATTTGTTCTTTGCGTAAAAGAATTATCTTCATATTCAAAAATTTTCCTGCCTAAAGCATCGTAAATGATTAATATATATTTTGCCGAATCATACCCTTCGCTTGATTCTATTCGGAAACTGTATTGCCTCTCGTTTATTTCTGCAATAGTATTATTAATAATTTCATATCTATTTTTCAGCTTTTGGTTTATATCCATTTTTATACTCGTATAATTTAATCCAGCCAACCAAATTATCACATATACTTATTAAGTTTGTCTATGGCTTTGTTATTCTTTCGTGTAGAAATTATTATTTTAATATTAAGTATTATAACTATAATATTTAATATCATAATTATATAATGTTTTATTTCCATTTATTACTCCAATCATTTTTAGGGATAATTTATATTTCTCTTGTATATGGCAAATAATCTACTCTTAACCGGATTATTTTATGTTCAGCTTGATTAGTTTTAAGATAACTTTCCATTATTGCCAGTTTCTTTTATGCTTATTATACTCATTTATAATTCTGCTTGTATTTTTAAATTTATAATCTCAATTATTCTTTCTTTGGCACCCCATGTTGTATCCAAGTGTTCAATACTTATATCAAGTCTTGAAAGTTTGTATTTATTCTGGAAATTGTTTAATTCTATTAGAATTCGGTTTTCTAATTCATTTTTGTCTTTTTGTAATTTTGATATACTATCAAATTTCATTTTTACCTCGTTTATATGTTTGAATTTACTCTCATAAGAAGAACCGGCATAAATAGAACATTTTTCGCATTCGAGCTTATTTAATTCAAAGGCATGTTGACATTTGAAACAATCAGATTCTGGCAAAACTATAACTCTTTCACCGCATTTCTGGCAAAAATTATTATGATAATCTATATAAACATTATCACAGTTAGGGCATTTATACCATTCGCCGTAAAGTTCATCCATGTAACCTGTCTTTTTATCAACTAATAAAAAATCATTCATTGTTTATTCCCATAAATTTATAATAAATATTAAAAGAATTTTAATTTTATTCCGGTTCTTGCTTTATGACACTTCATACACAGTCTTTCGCCTTTTTTTATATATTGTTTCCCTGTATTATCTTGCCATGCTGTCATGGCGATTGTTGCATCACCGCCACACTCTGTGCATTTGTTCCCTATCTCTACTACGCAATCGATTCTCCATTGCTTTGGCATACCGCATTCAAAATCTTTACTGCATTTTCTGCATGGATTCATTGTTCACCTCTATAAATTCCTTTGCAATATTCATATATCCAGCCCCATAATTTCCTTTTAGTGTGCCGAATGTAAAAACCGTCATAAATATAGATTAGACACTTATGTTCGCCAATTGATTTTTTGTGAGTTTGCTGGATAAATTTGTTTAATTCAGATACATCTTTGAATTCTTTAGTTTCTTCACTCATTATTTGTCCTCATTTTCTTCGTAATTACATCTTTTTGATATTTCTTCTAATATTTGCCATTCTTCATGGCTAAATTCAACTTCCGATTTGTATCTACTATCTTGGTAAGTTATATAATCTGTACCTTCACAATCCATAACATACTTAATATATTTTCCAAGTAAAATGGCATGTGATACTGTTTTCCCAGCGAACAATTCACAATCTATAACTTCACAATCGCGGTCACCAGTATTATCCACAGCCTTTTCTAACATTTCATAATCTTTTTGAGCTTGTTCAAAATCTGGTGGTAAATAAACACGTAAAATTTTATCTCCGCCATCGTGGATGTTTAATACTAATATTTTAACCATTTTTACACCTCATTTTATTTTTTGGACATTGTAATCTACTATTATTTTAACAAAAAAGCAAATTATTTTTTGCTATTTTATGCTAAAATCAAACTTTTTGAAAAATAATTAATCTTTTTTACACTTTTCTATTGACAATGTATAATTTACATTGTATATTTACACAGAGATTAAAATTAATTGTTTTTTCCATATTGATTGACGTTTGCAGCTTTGAAAAAAGTCACGGAGTTATTACGGTGAAAGTCCGTAACTGATGAGCAGAAGCGAAAACTATAATAATGAGGATAAAATGGAAAACTTAACAAAAACAAACGAATTTGGCAAAGAAGTTTTTACGAAAGAGTTCACGAATTGCAGTCCTACCACTATGATTGAAAAATTATTTGCTTTTATGTTAATTAAAGATGTTGATACTACCGAGTTAATTATTAAAAATACATTTACAAAAGAAGATTCTGAAAAAATTATAAAAATAATTAATTTATTAATAGGGTAAAAGGAGAAAAAAATGGCAAAATTTACATTCCATAATGAACATGGAGATTTTATGTTTGATACAGAAAAAACCTTTGAATCAGCAAAGGTTAAATGCGATAATGCACCTTACAAATGCAGGGTATTTGAAACATACAGAGCTAAGTCTCCCATGAGACTATGGGAGAATAAATTAGTAGAACATGGGAAAGAAGTTTACCGGAATTTCTAAAAGGGGTATAAAATGAGGTATAAAATGAAATATTTAAAACCAGATGAATTGCAAATCGGTAATTATATTCATCATAATTTAGAAAATGCTGATAGCGAATTTTTAAATAATTATCTTACAGTTTGCGAATTGGACGATAAGCATATTACTACTTATTACATTGATTGCACTGGAGAAAAACAGATGGTTAGAGGTAAGAATAATTACTTGCCGATCCCTATTACTCAAAATTGGTTAAAATTTTTAAATTTAGAGGATTATTATTCGCGAATTAGTGAATTTATTAATATTGAATATGTACACGAATTACAAAATTTTATTAAAATTGGGAGTCTTAAATGAACGGAATGATATTAAAATTCAAAGACGGCTCGGAATTAATCCTTTCCGAGTCTGGTATGCGCCCATCTGCAGGCGAAGCTAAAAATATTTATATTTTAGCGGTATTGAATCGTTTTGACAATTATCAGATTTATAAATTTTGTATTAATAAAAAATTATTGGAGGCTTAAAATGTTATATGAAATTGAGATACACAAACCCACGCGCAAATCATCAATATTATTACATAGATTTTGCGTTTCGTCTGCAAATGATTATTTTGATGTTTATAAATATTATGCAAAAAATTATGCTGGTTTAAATGTTGTTGTTAGTGAAATTAAAGATTTGGTTGTTAATGATATAAAACCAGCACAAAAACCTGAATATGATGTAATGGAAGTTAAAAAAGCCACAGGGAAAGTTAGCTCTTCTTTCACACATGGTTTTGAATTTACAGATGAGGAGATAACAGAGAGAAAGTCTATTGAAATACTACAAAAAGAATTAAATGAAAAAATCAGCAACTTAAAATATTCTATTAGTACACGCTTAATAAAAAAATTTATTAATGTGAGTCGTGTTGAAAATATAGATTTGAATCAACGGTCCTGCAAATTTGTTTTTAATCATGCCATTACTGAAATATATAGCGAGGCTGAAAATGAAAAGATTTAGTTTTTACGTTAATTTATTTTTTATCTGCGTTTTACTTTGTTTAATTTATATTCTTTTCTTTGGAGGTGGGATATGAGCAAACCTAATACACTACTTTGGAAAGTACAATATCAAATTCAAGATATTGAAGATTGTGAAATTGAATTAAAAGGTAGTATTGAAAGTTTTAATTCCGGCATTAATGAACTTATTGAAAATGCTGGATATGAAGACCATTATTACTTAAACAGAGTTAAAGATTTATTCAAAGAAAAATTTGGAGGTTAAAAATGTATATAATACCAAAATTTTCCCAGCCTAATGATTGCGAAAATTGCAAGCTGGAGGATAAATGTAAAGAGGGTGGAGAGTGCCTTGTCGAAGTCCCATCTTGTATTGATTGCTATTTTTTTAGTCAAGAAAAAGAATGTACTCAAAACCCAGATTGCAAAGAATTGGATGCAAGATTTGGAGTTTGTTTAACCGGCAAAAATGCCGATGGTGTTAATTTTGCACCGCATATTTATGTAGAGTCAAAGAAACCGTTTAACCCGCACAAGAAAGAATCAACTCGTGGCGGTAATATGCAGAAAGAAACAACATTCTCGGATGTTGATTTGAAGCTTGATAAAAATCCAAATGACCGTTTTAACCGCCCGATGTTAACAGGTGTAGATTGGGGCTTAATACATTCTGCAGAAAATTTAACAATACTAACGAGGTGAAATAAAATAAATATGTCAACAAGTATAGTAAAATTAGGTGATTGTATGCATTTTATGCGGGAATTGCCCGATAATTTCACTGACCTTGCAATAGTTGACCCACCTTATGGATTGGGTAAAAGACTTGTTGATGGGGGAAGTGTATCGCCTTTTATAAAAAGCCAAAACAAAAAAGTAAAAGAATGGGATAATGCAACACCTACCGAAGAGTATTTTGAGCAATTAAAAAGAGTATCTAAAAATCAAATTGTTTGGGGCGGAAACTATTTTAATTTACCGCCTTGTAGGTGCTTTATTGTTTGGGATAAAACGATACACGGAAATACTTATGCAGATGCAGATTTTGCTTGGACTTCATTTGATACACCTGCAAGGATTTACAAAGAAAATATTGCAATAACCACATCGGAAGGAAGAATACATCCAACTCAAAAATCAATTAAAATTTATGCTTGGTTACTTCACAAATACGCAAAGCCAAATGATTTAATTTTAGATACCCATTTAGGTAGCGGGTCAAGTCGTATTGCTGCAGATAAAGCCGGATTAGATTTTATCGGTTATGAAATAGACAAAGATTACTTTGAAGCACAAGAAAAAAGATTTGCAGAATATAAAAGTCAATTAACATTATTTTGAGGTGATATGGCAAAAGAAAATTTATTCAGATTAGCAGTTTTTTACGGCGCATCCAAATTTTGGGAGTGTGAACAAACTTTGGTAACGCTAATTGAAAATTTAATCAACATTTATGTAAGTGAATGCAAATTTGATAATTATATCAAAATTCTAAAATTAATAGAAGCGGAAGACGATAAAAAGCTTTTATTGCCGAATGTGAATTCTTTATATTTTGCTTTAATGGATTTTTGCGATAATGCTTTAGAACATGCAAAACATCCCGACAAAATAATGATTTTAGAACAAATTTTACAAATAGCTAATAAAATGACTGCATTTTCAGAAAGAGATGCAGATAATGCAGATTACTTTAATAAATTTATTGAAAAGATAGTGTAAAATAATTTTACTTACGAATTAATAATAAAGGAGAATAAATAAAATGTTAAACCCAATAGGAAGAGAACTCGAACGCGAGTGGCATCCAATTTTTATTGACGGGAAAATTACTGGTGAATATTCGAATAGAGAGCTTTGTGCAATTGCATTTGAGGCATGGGCGATAGTCCCATTTTCAGAGATACCCCCAAATTTTGGGAAAGGCTTAGCTTCAATAAGTACCCGATTGGGTGTTCCTGCAATAGATGAACACCTTACAGAATATGCTATAAAAAATGGATGGTTAAAAGAGGGAAATAAATGAGTGAATTACAAGAAATATATCTTACTGAAATAATAAAAATTCTCGGTTGGCAAGGCGGTACTTTTGAGCAAGTAAAAGCCGAGATTAAGCGGTTAGTTAAGAAAGATGAATTACTTAAATTAATATCTAAAACGATTATTGATGAAAATCGCAAAAAATAACGGAGGTTTAATATGAAAAGATATTAAGTATTATATTGCATAAAACACCAATTATCAGCCTGTTTTAGCATATAAACAGGCTATTTTGAGCTAAATATGCAGTAAAATGCAGAAATGAGTATGAAAAATAATTTAGTTTTTATTTTGATTTTTAATTTATTTTTTGTATTTTTGAAACAATTGATTTTAGTTAATCGGAAAACAGCTAAAATTTTGTACGAGAAAAAAGTTTATTATAGAGCCTTGTTTGTTTGTCATATCCACTTTCTCGGGTGGTTTCCGTATGATGAATTTGCAAGGCTTTTTTGTTTTGAGGTATTATGGATAAAGCGATTTATACTCGTGAAGAAGTTGAACTTTTAGTTAATGAATCCAAATCTTATTATTCTGTTACGCCTGCCGATGTACGCTATGATAAAAACTTGTGCGCCAATGCAAAACTTTTATATGGTGAACTCACTGCCTTAGCACACACAACCGGTTATTGTTGGGCTTCTAATAATTATTTTGCTACTTTATATCAAGTAACACCGCAAGCGATTTCAAAATGGATTAACTTATTAGCCAAATTTGGTTATATTAAAATAGATTATGTTTTCAAGCCAAATAGCAAAGAAATAGATAAAAGAAAAATCTATATAGGTATCAACCAGACGTTGAGGGGGTATCAACAAATAATTGAGGGGGTATCAACAAATATTGATGGGGGGTATCAACAAAAGATTAAAGATAATAATAAATCTTTTAATAATACAATTAATATTAAAGATTATACTACTTTTTTAGAATTTTGGAACTCTAAAGATATAATAAAACATAAAAATCTTAGTAAAAAATCAATTACATTACTAAACAGCCTTTTAAGAGATAATAAAGAGTCGGAGATAATGCAAGCTATATCGAATTATTCGGAAATTGTCAAGAACCCCGATTTTTGGTTCAATTATAAATGGACTTTAGAAGAGTTTTTACAAAGAGGTTTTGCAAAATTTAATATTGATAATGCTATACTTAAAGAAAATTATATTAAGAAAAAAGATATTAATAATCCAAATAAACCGAGTGTAGATTATTGCGGAACAGATACCAGAAAGGTTTACTATGAATAATTTAGAAGCAGAATTTGAACTATTCGCTAAGGTTTTGGAAAACAATAATTATTTAGACAATTGCGAATATTTGAGTCCAGTAATGTTTACAGGTGTTAATCAATATATTTGGGAAGGTATATTAAATCTTGCATCTGCTAATAAAGTGATTGCAACGGATTCCCTTTGGAGTGAAGTTAGAGGCAAAGTTGATCTTAAATATTTGATGACAAATTTAAGATTTATTCCTGTGAATAATTCTAATTTTAGTGAAAGAGAAATATTTAATCTTTATCAAAAAAGAAAAATTAATGAATTTTTACAATTTAATATCAGTAATTCAAAAAATGATGACTATTACGAATATGTTGAACAGTTAAAAGATGGTTTGGATGGGTTAATAGCCGTTCCCGAACAAAGTGTTATACAACTCGACAAAGAAATCAATAAAACATTTGATTTAACAATAGAAAAATCATTACTTGAATATGAAGATGGTTTTATAAGTACTTATTTCCCTTCATTTAACACACTTACAAGCGGTTTAATGGCTGGTAATATGTTTTCTATTGAAGGGCAAAAAAAATCTTGTAAAACTACATTTGCAAATATGCTTAGTATCGATTTTGCAATAAATCAAAATATTCCAGTTGCAATTTTTAACCACGAAATGACCACAAAAGAAATAATTTGGAAAACTATTTCAAATATTGTCGGCTTTAATTATAATTATTTCCGCAACCCTAAAAAATTTAAAGATGAAATACATTATAATTTTGAAAATTACAGGAAAGAATCACTATCAATCTTTAACAATACGAATATTAATATTATTGATAAAATAATGAATGAAAAAGAAATTTTTCGCATGGTTAAAAAACTTATCCGAAATAAAGGCGTACAGTACGTTTTAATCGATTACATAGGGTTAGTTAATACAGAGTCTAAATTCGATACCAGAGAGCGCCAGGTGGCTTATTTAAGCAAATTCTTTAAGGAGATGGCGAAAGAATTAAATATCGTTGTTTGTGTTCTTTCACAACAGAATCGGCAAGGTGAAATAGCAGAAAGTTTGGCATTGCGTAGGGATTGTGATTATGCCTTTTCAATTGCAAAAACAAGTACTTACACAAGTTTGGATTTTTTATCAGTTGCTGGTGTGAAAGAAAAAGTGAAAGGAGACGAGAACACTTACATTATTAAACTCGAAGATACACGACACACTGAACATTCCGGCAGATGTTTTTTAAGTAAGTTTTTCCAAAATAAATTTAGGGAGTACGATTACCTGCATGAACAGTTTAATGGAATTTATTGAAATTAATCCTTTACTTAAATTAAGTATTTGGATTTTAGTTACTGCCAAGTCTTTGAATTATCCGAAAGAAAAAATTTATGATTTGGTTTATAAAAGTGCAAGCCAATATTTAGGCTCACAATCACAAAAATGGAATAATTTAAGAGACGATGAATTATTAAACAAATTTCTAAAATTAGCAAAAACAGAAATAAATAAATAGGAGTAAATAAAAATGGATTACGAAAAGAAAAAACTTCTTTATACTGATAATTCGGAAATAATTACTATTGATGGCAAATATTTATGTTCGCTTGCTATGACCGATAGAGCTATTGAGTTAGTAAATAATGCTGATTGGGATAAAACGAATGAAAGTTGGCTATCATACAGAAACCGTACTGAACAAGAAAGAATAAACGAAAATTTAAAACGGCAAGAGTTAACAAAAGATTTAGTAATTGCGTATAATGAAAAATTTGGCTTCCAAAATGTAAAATTAGCAAAAACAGAAATAAATAAGTAAACAACTACTAGGTGTAAAATGGATGTAAGAGGAAGGAAAGAACCATCAACAAAATTAGAGAGAATATTTTGGCAAGAATTCCCTAATTTATTGATTGATGACCCAGATGAAAGACTAAACGGAATAATAGGGACATTGAGAAATGCGGCAGTAAAATATTTTGAGGATAAAAACAGCCGTCAACTTGATGCGCTTGTTATACAGAAACCGGCGGAAGAACGCGACATGATTACATTAAAGTGGGGGACGTTAAAAGCATGGAAAATAAAAACAGAAAAAGCAAAAGAACTACTTAAAAAGTATGTCGAGCTTGGGGTGTCTTTTAGTGCGATGCAACAACACGATACACCGGAACAGAAACAAATTATTTGCGAATTGATTGACGCCAGCAATGTAGAAACAGTTTACTTTGATTGGGATGGTAAATATGTTACAAAAGAGGAAGCTAAAAAATATGTTATGGAATATGGTAAAAAGTAAGCCGGTTTTCTGTATAACTATCAACTAAGCCGATATTAATAGCATAATAGATATTTTATCTATTGACATTGTAAATAAAAAATAGTATATTTGTATAAACAAAAATGAGGTTAAAAATGAAAATCAAAGAAATAATTAGCCAGCATCGCAGAGATTTCACTGCCTTAATGGAATGTGAATTTTGCCAATATCAAGAAATGAATAATTCAGGTTATGATGACCGCTATTATCAAGACAATGTAATACCGAATATGAAATGTAAAAAATGTGGTAAATCAACAATAAGCGGAGGCGGTGAAATCAGAAAGGTACAAACTAAATATCCAGAAGGGTTTCAAATATAAATTAAAAAATGAGGTAAAAAATGTATATCAATAATAACATAGCAAAAAACATTCAGTTAAGTGTTTACTTCAAACCAGGCGATAAAAATTATTTTTCAAATTACCCAACTGCAAATATTGAAGACCTTGAATTTGAGGAAACGATAGATTTTTCATATGGTGCAGAAATAAAATGTAACTCAAATGGCTTTGAAATTGAGTATTGCAATTTCCAATTCGAGCAACTACACGCTCCCGATATTTGCTACATCGATTTATATGATTTTACAGTTGATTGCCAAACAGACCGGTTATTTGAATCTGTTTCGATTGATTTAATTAAAAAAATAATAACAATTGAATAAAGGTGAGTTAATGGAGAATAAATTAGCAACAATTGCTACAAATGAAACAGCTAAATTAGAAGATTTGAAAATAAAAGACGGATTGCAGAATTTCCAGAAAGCATTGCATAAACAACCGCCAAAAGATGAAATAATGGTGAATACTCATGCTGGCAATTCTAATTATATCCCGATTTCATTTGTTGAAATGAAACTTGATGAAATGTTTTTTGGATTATGGCAAACAAAAAATTTTACTACTAAAATTGTGGCAAACGAAATAATAGGGGAAATAGAACTACATTATTTCCATCCGGTTGCTAGAATGTGGCTTTGCCGGATAGGCGCTGCCGGAACAATGATTCAATATGTATCTAAAGCTAAAGGCGGAAGTGGTGATATAACAAATGTTCGAGATAAAATTCCCAATACTCTTGTTAAAGATTACCCACATCTAAAAGCTGAATGTATTAAGAATGCAGCACGTACTTTAGGTAAATGGTTTGGTAGAGATTTGAACAGAGAACTCGAAGATAAATATGAACCTTTTAATATAATAATACCTCAAGAATTAACACAACAGCAAATAGAAATGTTAGATTTATTAAAAATTACGATAGATGATTTCACGGATGTTTTTGAATTGACTAAAAAAAGTAGTGGTATTTTACAAGATTTTATTAATAAAGGTCTTGACGAATTAACGATAAAAAAAGAAATTTCTGAAAAAATAAAAGGGTTAAAAAGCGATGCGAGAATATAGTCGGAACGGTAAACCTGTAATTCATCAATCAAATTTGAAAGAGTTTTTATTATGCCCTAAAAAATACAAGTTAAGCATTGAGAAAGAAACTGAAACAACAGAGGCACAAAATTTAGGACTTTTAACAGAGGGTTATCTTTGGGGTTTTAAAGAAAATAATCAAGAAGATTTAGAACTCGGTGGCAGAAAAAAAATGACAGATGCAAGATTGCGAGATGTTGAGAATTGTAAAAGATGTGCGGAATTAGTAGCACCTAAATTTGAAGCCGGCGGGACGCCGTTTGTCAAAATCGAATACGAACATGACTTATTTATTTTACAAGGTGAAATAGATTATCATGGTGTTACAAAATTACAGGATTTGAAAACAACAGGCGATATGAATAAAGTTTGGGCTTTTATGGATTGGAGAGGTGAAACTATACATCCTACAAAAGAAGATTTGTTACAATCAATATTTTACCCTTATATTTTATGGAAAAACACAGAGATAATATTCCCCTTTGAGTATATAATTATTGATTTATATTATCATGTGATAAAAAGTATTGTAGTTGAAGCAAAATATCGTTCATTCAATTGGTTAGAAAACATATTAATAAATTTTATTTCAGACCCTTTTTTTGATGCTAATCCTAAACATGAAAATTGTCTTAAAAATAAGTATGGGGCTAAATGCCCATATCTTCAATTTTGCCATGAAGGACTTGAATATTACAAAGGTGGTATTAACCAAATAAATTTTGATAACTTAACTTAAAGGCTAAATATGTATAACAAAGCTCTATTAATTGGCAATTTAGGCAGAGATGCCGAAATAAAAACCACAACGACAAATTTAACTATTGCAAGTTTTTCTATTGCGACGACTCATTCTGTTAAGAAAAATGAAACTTGGGTAAATGGAACAACTTGGCATAACATAGTGTTATTCAAGCCGAGCGATTTTATGGTTAGCAATCTTCTTAAAGGTGTTCAAGTGCATGTAGAAGGTAGAATATGCAACCGAGAATACGAAAATAACACAGGTGTGAAAGTGAAAGTTTCTGAAATTATTGCTGAAAAGGTAAATATATTATCTAAAGTTATAAATAGAGAAGCGCATGAGCCAACAGGCAGTCAAGCAAATATACCAGAATCAGATGAAGATAATCAATTGCCTTTTTAGATGGTTAAAATCACAGAAATAAATAGTTTGCAGAATTAATAATAAGGAGAATTATAGTGAATAGAGAACCCAATAAAATATTTAATATTTTTAGAAAAATTCTTATTACAAATCGATTTTCTAATTATCATGGGCGTGATTATCAACTTATCGAATTAAGAAGCGGACATTTTAAGATAATTTTCTTAGCTAAAAGTTATTATATTTCTATCGAACGTGTTTCACCAGAAGGAAAACTTTTAATATGTATAGATGAAATATCTGGTATAGCAGGAAAATCATTTTTTTGTTCTAATTATTCAAAAAGTCTTGATAGTATTGAAGATGTACTAAAAAATGGCTTATATTAATATGCAGAATTAATAATAAAATAAATGAGGTAGTAAAATGGCTGAACAAGAATGGATTGATTTTATAGATTCTTTCTACTGGAAAGACAAGGAAGCAATCCGGCAGATGTTGGTAGATTGGCAAAAAACAAGAAAGCTAAAGCGTATAAAAAAGCCGTCTAAATGGTTAAGAAAATGTCAAAGTAATAATTATTTGTATGGTGGTATAAAATGAGCAGAAAATTAGAAGATAAAGAGATTGCCTACTTATCAAAACAGATAACAGAATTAAAAGAATTGCATCAAACATTAATTGCAAAAGAAATTGAAGTCAACCCTTATACAATGCTTTTAATTATCGATAATCTACGGAAAGCGATTGATAATTATAAAATGGAGTTGTCTTTTTAATGAATAAAAAAGCGGAGTCGAAAGTCTAAATGAAAAGATATTATTTGATGCTTCGCTCCGCTCTTAAAATGAGGTTAGACAAAAATAATAAATTTTTAATTAAAATACAAGGTGTAAAATGGCAATATATATTTTAGCTTTTATTTTAGCAAGTTTTATTTATGTGACTTTTACATTATTAAAAATAAATAAAAGACTTAAAGAATATAACAAAGTTTTGCAAGATAACAATATGACTTTGCAAACAATAATTGAATCAAGAGAATATTTTATTAAAAATCTTTATAAATTAACCTCAAAACAAGCTGTTGAAATAACAAAATTACAAACTAAACTGGACATCTATAATGAATGAATTAGAAAAAAAATCACTTAGTAAAGATATTATAGAATTATTACAACAATATTTCAAGAATAAAAAAGAAATAAAAATTAATAAGGCTAAAAGAAATACAATTAAAAGATGTGATATACATAATTATACATCTTCTTATGAAGATTGTTACGATGCACGCCGAATAGTCTGTGAGCCTGAATCATTCCATATATGTGATTTTTGTAAAGAAAGGGATGACTTACATAATAATATTGTTAAGTTAGCTTCCAAAAATTCCGGTATATTTAGAAGTATTAAAGCAAAAGTTAGCCAATTAAAAGATGAGGTTAAGTAATGAATAAGTTAGAAAAGTTATTTGAAATAGAAGAAATAATAAAAGATATAGAAATACAAATTGAGGAAGAAGCAAAACATGAATGTGAATACGGAGTACTTATTTCTTTTGAGGATGCAAAAAAAATAATAAAAGTTATCCGGATGTTTGATAACATAAATTAATAGAGGAAGATATTATAAAATTATTAGAGGTCAAAAATGTATGAGTTAGAAAAACCCGAATTGTGTTGTACTGAATGTACCTATATCCCAACTTTCCACAACCGCTATGCTGATTTAGAACGGCACTGCTTAGAACATCATCCTTTACAATTAAAGCAAGATAGAGTTAAAATTCCGCTTAAAACAAAAGTTATCAATATGCTAAAGGAATTTTTTAGCGATGAAATTAAAACAGAAATCAAAAGAAATTAAAATTTATCCGCGCTTGCAAGAATTAATTTGCCCGAAATGTGGAGCGAGATATTTAGAAATGTTTTTTTGTTAATCACGTTTGTACTGGTAATTATAAGGCTAAATTACCAAAATCGATAAGAAATATTTATGAATTATAGCAATTTTTAGCTTGACATTGTAAATAATTATTAGTAAGTTTAAACAACCATTTAAGGAAATTTATGAAAACCAATTTAGACAAAGAAATGAGAAGCAAGTTAGATAAAGAAAAGACAATCACTATACCTGAAGCATTCAAAATGCTTGGGTATAGAAGCAGGCAATCAATTTATCAGATGTTTAAAAACGGAAGATTAAATTGTGCTGTGGTATTTGTGAAAACGTCTGGGCATTCTTCACATGAGGAAGTTGTCGATGATGAGAAATTCCAAGAATTGTTAAAAATGCCTAAAGGCATGAGAAGAAAAAAGAAATAATTAATAAAAATGAGGTTAAAAAAATGAAAGCTTTAGACAAAAACAAACAAGTTTTAGAGGAAATTGATACTTTAATTTCTATGATGCGAATGGAAATAGACCTTTTGAGAAGTCTTGTTTCCCGATATTATTTGAAATATGGGAATGAAATTTATGAAGGTGAAATAAAGTTGCCTGATAATGTTTATTTTAGTCAGGATTATAGTGCCGGTAATGTTTTTTGCAGGCTAATTGATACGGAGAAAACAAAAATAAGAAGCAGATTTGAAAAGATTCAAGAAACAATTTCCCATTTGAGTTGAGGTTAAAATGCAAAAAATATATAAAGCCCGACATTATAGAGTCCAAAAAATAAATAAAAATCTTAACATTGGCGAATGTGAAATAATGGTCAATAATAAAAAATGTAATGCTCTTTATAATTTAACACCGGTTAAAGACAAGGAGTTAAACTCATGTGATGCTATGTTTGCGCGATTCGACGAGGAGTTTAATTTAAATAAATATTTAATCGTATATATACTTTATCCGCATGGCGTAGAATGAGCTATTACGCTGAAAAATTGCAAGGCTTAATAGTTTTATCAATTGCGCTCAAAACTCGCTTGCAAAGCATCGTAGAGGGCGGGAGGCTGTATTTATACCCGATGTCAAAAGAAAAATTCCGCTCTAATAATATTAACGCATTTTATTGGGGAGTTGTTTTGAAGGCTTTTGTGGATAATGGCAATTTCCCAACTGCAAACGAAGCGCACATTTTTTTGGGGGATATGTTTTTATCAGACAAAAAAACTTTTAATTCAGCATCTGAATTTCTTGATTGGTTTAATTCAGGTCAGGTTTATTTCCGAGAGTATCAAGGCTGTAAATATGGAATAATTGATAAAGTTCTACATGTTTTTTATGTCAGGTCAACAAGTAAGTTAAGTAATAAGAAAATGTGCGATTATCTCAAAGAAATAGAAAATTTTGGGATAAAAGAAAATGTATTTGTTGAGAAATTTAATGAGGAAAGGATATATTAAAATGGAAAAGAAAACTTCAAAAAAAGCAGAAACTAAGCCATTGAAGCAACCTGCTGTTACCACTAGTTATATTTGTACTGAATGTGGTGGTGATGCAACAATAGCAATGACAGGATGGCAAGACAATACAGGCAAAAGCTACTATAAAAAGGGAGAAAGATTGTGTATGAGATGCCACAAAGCAAGGACAGGTGTAGGCTTCTTATTATAATTGGTGCTAACAAACACTAAAAGCAATAACAACAATGGATATAAAACCCAGAAAAAGATAATGAGTATTTTTTCTGTCATGCTGTTGACCAGCATGGCGAGAAAGGCAGTTGCGGGAAAATTTGCAAAAAATATTTGCCGAGAAATGGGCGGGCAGGTTGTTGCAAACATTATTCCAGCACTATGTATGCAGTTGGCAAAAGAGTAATTAAAAAAGTTAGATATAAAGGTTATAAATCTGATTTACGCAAAGATTGTGATGAATTTTGGTCGAGAGTAGTCAAAGAGCATGCTAAATTGATAAAAGTTAGATGAAAAACAAAGTTAAAATATTAGTGACTATTGTCACAAAAGAACCTGTAAAAGCTAAAATTAAAGATGAGCTTTTTAGTAATACATTAAAAAATAAAGAAATGTTAAACTTAGCGATAAAATACTTTGATAAAGGCATATTTTATTCTGCATATCACGAGGTAATAAATGAATAAATATAATTTAGATAAATTAATTAAAGTTGAATGCCACGATTTCTGCCCTACAAAATGGTATTATTACAAAAAAGAAACCAAATTTTTAGGTATTGTTTGGTGCAAAAGAGGCATTTATAGAGAGATTTGGCATGACTATGTAGGTCTTGAAGTCCCAGTATATCATACACTAAAAAATGATGTAATATATGAGAACCCAGAAGTTATACTACATTATGAAGGGGGATATTCTAAAACTTATTATTTCCATTCCTTTATAGATGCAAAGAAATTTGCAGATGAGATTACATCGGTTGGCAGATGGCAATCTTAAATATTAAGTATAAAAAAAATAGGATTTTAGAATGAAAATAACCTTACCAATTGCAAAATCTTTAATAAAAAAACTCCCGATATATCAAGGTAAGTTTTACAGTATTGAAGATATTAACGCGATATTTTTTAAGCCTAAAGTAAAAGTTTCCAAGGATAAAACTAAGGTTAAGATTCATAAACCCGACTTAAAAAAAGAATGTGACGATTTGTGGGCTGAAATAATCAAGTTGAGAGCAGGCTATAAAAGCGAAATATCCGGTAGAGAAGGGCGGCAAATCGGAGGCTCTTATGTTATGGGAGCGCATCATATTGCTGGTAAGAAAACTTTATTTTTGCGCTACTCCTTAGAGAATGGAATTTGCCTTGAGAATACAGGTGAACATATTTACGGAATACATTCCCGAAATATTACAATCGCAAACCAGTACAAAGCTAAAATTGAGGAAGTTAGAGGAAGCGATATTTATGATAAATTAAATAGTTACTCGAATAATAAATCAAAAAGTTTGAAAGAAATAAAAATATATCTTGAAAACGAATTAAAAAAATTAAGAGGTTAAAATGGATAAGAAACTCCCAACACAAAAAGAATGTTTAGAAAAAGCTTATCAATTAGCTGTTGATATTGAGCAGGCTACGTTAGGCTTACCAAAGGAAATAATATTTTATCCGGCTGGAATAAAAGAATTAATTGAATTTTGTCAAGGGGTGTATAATGTTAGATATGAATCGCCCGAATGATTTACTTTTTATTCTGTTTATAATAGCAGTTTTATTAATAATAATTTTAATTTGAGGTTAAAAATGAAAGAAGTTGCAAAACAAATAAGAGATAAATTAAAAACTTTAGGGCTAAAACGTTCTGATTATTCTGTTGTATGCCGTTCTAATTATACAATAGAAGTAAAAACTACTAACCAAATAGACAAAGTTAAGCAGATAGTTGAAGAAATTTATTATAGTAAATCACACGCTTGGTTATGTATTAGTATTAATAATATTTGGTTACCTATAACAAATAAAAATGAGGTAGAAAATGAAAATAGATGTAGATAAAACAAAGTCAATTGTTTATATTTTGATACTTATATCATTTATTCTTATAGTTGTTGACGTTATTGTTGGAGGGTTTTTATTAAAAAAAAGCGAAGAAGATTTAAGAACTGAAATGATAGCAAGGCAAGATAGCTTGTACAAGGCTTTAGAATACAAAACTAAAGAATTTGATGCGCATATTGAAGCGATATATGATTTTTTAGATATAGATAAACCAGAGCTGTATAAAACCCACTCTTCTAAGTATATCGCTGACCCGCTAAAAACAAGAACTGAACTTAGAAAAGAACAGATAAAAGAGTTAGAGAACCAAATAAAATTATTAAAAGGCGTATATGTGCCACCAGATACAATCGAAATAATGGCATATCAGGAATTAATTGAATTATCAAAGCTTGATAGTGCTAAATTTGCAGAATCCATTAAATGTAGCATACTAATGAAACCTATAAAAAATAAAAATGAGGTTAAAAAATGAAAAATAGTATAATAGTGTTTTCTATATTTATAATTTTATTTTTTCTTTCTTGTGCAAGGAAAACAGTAGAAAAAATAGAAATTAACATGGCAAACCAAACGGTTGAAATAAATTCACGAATATCCCGACCATTATCAATACGAAGTATATATTATAAGACTGAAACTGTAAAATTTAAAGACTTAGATAGTGTTATAAAATTAAGAGAATTACAACTTGATACAATATATAATGTTTATAAATCTTTGGAAAAATAAAATGAGGTGAAAAATGAGTAAATTATATTCCATTAAAAAATATTTTAGATATTCGGCAATTTTTTTATTATCAGGTTTTTTATCAATGTTGATATTCAATTGTTTTTGGTGGTCTTTAAGCTGGTTGCATGAAAAACCATTTGAAATATTGGGGATAATACAGGCTTATATTAAGTTAATTGATTTTTCAGATGTTACCACAAGATTAGATTATGTTAGTCAAATAGTATTGTTACTATTAGTATTGGTTATAAATTTTTTATTATTTTGCATGGTTTTTTCAATATTAAACAATGGCATAAACAATGAGGCTGAAAATGAATAATTTATTAAATGTTATTGAAGAATACAAAAAGACTATTGGAGAGTTCCCATGTAATAAATATTGGAGCGAAAAATTTGAAAATGCTTATAATGCTGATAAACAAAGTAATCTACCTAATAAAACCCGCAAACAATATGCTTTAGAAATAATAGAATATAAATATCTACCTGTTCATATTGCTTTTGAAAATATCGAAGAAATTCTAAGGCAATTTGAAATAGATATTTTATTAGAGAATTGTAAAAAATGCAAATTAATGAACCCACTGGAGGCAAGAAATGAAAAATGATATAAAATTATTGTTAGCCCTAATTGTTGGGTTTATTTTGGGGATTGTAATTTACAGTTTTGTTTTTACAGAGCGCATCCAAACACTTGAGAAGCAAGTTAAGCAATTACAGTTTGAGAATATTATTAAATTCGATAAAACGAGAGTAAAATGAGAAAAATAATTGAAAATGTAAAACCAACAATTATTACTTGTGATACTAAAAATTGTGGCTTCGAGATTAGTTCGGATTTTATCAGTCATTCTATTAAAGATTTTATTAATGTAAAATGCCCGCGTTGTGGTGGTATTTTATTAACCGAACATGATTACAAATTACATTTAAGTATGAATTTTATTGTTAAGATTATTAATTTTTTATTTAGCTGGGTATTACTATTTATTCCAAATAAAATACTTGATAAGAAGTATAGTTTGGTTAGCGTACATTTACATGAAGATATTGGAATAAAAAACGAGGATAAGATAAATGATAACAATAATTAACACAAAAGAAAAGATAATTTCACAAAATGTCATTGATGAAATTATGGGATTATTAAAAAAACAATGGGATTTTTTTGAGAAAAGCGGTAAACATGAGGTTGCAAAAGGGATTAGTATTACAAGAAATAGATTAGATGAAATGTTTTATGAACCAATTATCAAAGGATAAATAATATGAAAAAGAAAATATTGCATTTGTGCGCTGATATAGGTTCGGATAGTAGGTACTATCAATTAAATAATGAGTATGAAGTTATTTTAATCGGCAAAGAAATTGGTGTTGAGAATTATACACCTGATAAGGATGTTTATGGTATTATTGCCAATCCAGTTTGCACTGAATTTTCAACTGCCGCCGGATTCCACAAAGCTAATGATATTGAGAAAGGGATGTTTTTAGTTAACCATTGTTTAAGAATAATAAATGCGGCAAAACCCATATTTTGGGTAATAGAAAACCCTTATAATGGCAAATTAAAAGATGTTATTGGCGAACCAAAAGCTATATACCAACCTTGGGAATATGGTAGCCCTTGGACTAAAAAAACTGCATTATGGGGAGTTTTCAATATGCCAAAACCTATTTATAAAAATTGGGAAGATGTGCCAAAAAACCCAAATCTTTATATCAGACCAAAAAGAAATAAGCCTTCATTTGCATTTTTACATAAATCAGCAATTGATTTTATGCCTGAATTTGAATTCGCAAAGCCTTTTATTAAAAACGATTCTGATTTCCGTTCATTATGTTCGCAAGGTTTTGCAAAAGCTTTTTTTGATAGTAATAGATAATCAGACGTGGGGCTTAAAAACCCCACGATTTGAGGGGGTAGGGCGGTTAGGGCTTACCGCCAGTAGTGATTAAAATATAAAATGTTTTTCACAAGCTTTATTAAACTTTTCTCTTGTGGTAGCCCCTAAATCTGAATTAAAATACTTTTTATAATAATACCAAATGCCGTCCGGTGTGTTTTCTGGCAATGACTCGGGATAAATTTTGTAAAGTAAACTACAAATTAAAATACTTTCCTCTAAATCATGTATGAAATTCCAATCTTTCAATGGGTATCTATCTTTGTATTTATCATAAACCCAATTATATGTTTTTTCTTCCATCTGGAACACGCCACGAGCCACGTTTGAGCCAATTTGATAGTTATATCGACCAAAGTCTGATTCGACAGCACAAGTGGCTAATAAAAGCTTTGTACGTGTTTCTATTTGGTCAAATTTATTCTTAGTCAACACCGATTTTATAAGCTCGGTAAGTTTTTCTTTATTTAACATTTGCGCTCCCTTTAACTCCGGTCAAAGAATCTGGTATCTTATCATAAAATTTGGTAAGACCAGACGGTAACTCGTCTTTTTTATATGCCGTGGTATGCTTTTTATATTTAATATACAAAGCTAATGGGACGGCTAATTTAGCTAATAACGTATGCTGTGGTAATTGTTCTAAAAGACTCGGTATGTAATCAGGTGCAACCGATGTCACATAATTAACAATATCAGGCACAAAAGCACCCACTGCCAAAATCCCTTCCCATACATTTTTTTTTAGAAAATTAAATATTGTTTTCATTGGAATAACTCGTTTAATTTTTTAGCAATATCTAAAGAAATATCTATTTTAGCCAACCATTTTTCGGGCAGTTTAGCATTTTTAACGGCTGTTTTTAACTCCTGCAATTCTTGCTCGGTAATCTCATCTACAACTTGACCACCTATATTTTTAATTCCTTCAAATGCAGCATTAAATTTTGGAATTAATCTTATTAATTCAGGCATATGCTGAATATCGCCAATTGTGACTTTCTCATCTTCCATTACATGCAAGTAAAGTTCACCAAGAGCGAAAAGAAATATTAACAGTTCAGTAAAATCTGTTATTGGTAATTTGTTTGTTATCGGTTCAAATTCTTTTTGTCCGATATTGATTTTGACTTCATTCATTTGGAAGCCCTTTGGTTCTAAGTTTTTAAACTCGTCCATTTGTATCCCCTTCGTTTGTTAAAAAATAAATTGATTCTGTTATTAAAAATATAATTAAACTTAAATGTATAGCTGCGAAAACATAATCGTACAAATCCAGGTCAGGTTCAAGCCAATCATTTACGCTACACGCAATTTTAATAAAACATTCAAAGAAAAAAACTATATAAATTCGATTTATTTCAGTTGTATAGTAAATTATAAAACAGAATAATAAACCAAATTCAAAATTATTCAGCAAACCATCAAACTCCCATGATAGTTCACCAATCCATAACATTAAAAATTTCAGTAGCACAATTGCACTACTGAATAATATTAAAGCTACATATAACCTATTTAGGTGTTGGTTTCCCTTTTCCACCTTTACGCGTCCCGCCTTTCTTTGACATTTCTACACTCCTTATAGTGTTTAATTAATATTGATTTTAATACTATATTGATAATACCCACTGCAATAGCGAATATTAGCAAACTTATTTGGATAATATCAAAAATATTCACGGCTTAATCGGTATAAATTTGATAATTACTTCAAAAATTACGAAAACAGCTATTAACCAATAATAGATTTTATCATACCTTTCGAATCTCAAATCATATTTTTTAATCTGTTCCAAAATCATTCCCACATCTTTTTTTATCAATCCAATATCCAATTTCATATTGTTTATTTCGTCTTGGCTCATACTCGCTCCCTATAATTTCAATAGTTATCATTTCTTTTTTTCTTCTTTTTTTTCTGATATTGATTTATATTCTTTTTGAATTGCAAGCAATCTTAATTCAATATCATTTATTTGTTTTTCAAGTAATTTTTTGTTCCTTTCTAAATCGTACATATTTGCTTTAGCTACAATTAATTTATCACTCAAAGACTTAAACTCATTTTCTAAATCTTTTTTCTTATCTTGTGTAAAAGCTAAAGAAATTAATAATATAAATAATAAATATTTCATAATATACCTATTAATGTAAATGTTATTGCTAATTGTAAAAAGTACTATACGCCAAAATTATAAACTGTGAATTTCTCCTTATGAATCCAACGCATTGGATTTATTTGTATTCCAAAAAGATAATGCGGAGCTATAAACCAGTCCATCCTTTCTGGCATAAAATAAGACGCTGGATTGATTACTTTTTCCCATAAATAATAATTTAAATCAAGTTGAAAGAAGCCGATGTTTAATAATAAATATTTCCAGTCCCTTGTTAAATAAGCAATCAAACAAAATAAACTAACCCACATTGCAGTTGTTACTAAGTGCCAATTATACCCCTCATGTTCGTAAAAAGGTTCGTAAGTACCATCAACTTTTTTAGACTGTTCTTTTGTAGCATCGTGCCGTCCGATTATTAAGTGTACCACTATAAAAGTTATTAAATAGTCCATGAGTTGCCTCCAATCAAAAACCAAAGTTTCCAACCGCTAAATTTAGTATGTGGCTTATGCAAAGTATTATATATTTTACTATAATCTTTTTGTATATAATAAAAATAATCGGGTATATTTGTTAATACACCCGCTATTATTGAAAGCCCGGTTGAACCAGTCAGGTAATAAGTACCAATATAAGCTATTGAAACATGACCTAATATCATTTTTTATAACTCGTTTTTAGTTCTGTTATGTCTGGTTCTTCTTCAAAATCTTTAGCAGACAAATTAAAAACGCTTGCAAAATAATATCTTGAATCAGCAAGTATTTCTATCACTTCTTTGTCATCTTTATTATTGGTTATGATTACTAAATCACCCACAACAACTAAATCCTTTTCCTGTATGGTAGATTTAATATCATAATGAGTACTTGTTTTCCCTAATACATCTTCTTTATATTCAATTCTCATTTTAGCCTCCTATCCTTTCACAAATAAATGTTACATTTAAGCTTGAACTATTCCAACCCGCTGAGTGGATAAATAAAGTTTGGTCTGCTGTTAAGCTGTAAATTTTTTGCACTAAAACACCATCGCTAAGTCCGGACCCGCAAGCCTGTGCGTTAATAACCTCTGTACCGCTTGATTGAGTTCCAAGAGAAATAGTGACAGCGTTGGCAGTAGTATTATTTATTATAACATCTTTTAATTTGTACCCTTTAGGAATAACATTTGTAAGTGTAGTATTCCCTGTAATTGTTAATTTTATATCCCGATATGTGTTAGCTCTTTGTCCTGCTGTCAAAGAAACAGGACTTCCCAAAGTAGTTCCGTGATTTCCGTTTTGTGAATCGAAAACCCCTAATCTACCCATATTTTCGGGTAGTATTTCATAAGTGCAACCGAGTTTTTTTAATTGACTTGAATTAGTCCATTTTGTTGGTGTCGTCCCAGTTGCAATAAATTCTATATCTGTTGCATTTGAAGAAGCCCCAATATTAGTGAAATTATCATCTGATATATAATTTACTATCCTATACTTTTTACCGATTGTCAAAGTGCCACTTGTCAATATTGTTTGCTCCCCCCCCAGATGCCAATCGAGGATAGGTGCTTCAAAAGGTTTGCCGTTGTTAAAGTAATGTAGCCTTTCGGATTCGGTTAAAATGCAGTTGAAAAAGCGTGTCATATAATCATTACCATTTAACCATCTACCACCATCGGCATAATAACCGGCAATTAGATTAGCATCCCCTATATATATACTACTCGGAATTGATTCTATACTAGATGCAACCTTTACATTATTTATATAAATAGCCATTTCTTGTGATGCTTTATAAACAAATAAAAAATAAAGCATTTTGTTTGTAGAGTAAGAGCTTATATTAAAAGCAAGTTCTTTGTTTGTGACTCCATCTTCGCTAACTATAAAACGTAAAGAACTGTTATATATATCTATCAAATATGTCCTTTGGTTCCCAGCAACAACCCATTTTGTTGTCAAAGACGAATTTATTAAACTTCTAAAAGATACACATCTTTCTATTGTGAAATCAGTATCTAAACTAAGGTTTGCATTTGAAGGTGTTGTTGTGTAGTCGTTTATACCATCAAAACTCATGCCGCCTTTAGGGTTGCCCCAACCGTCAAAAGATGTAAAAATTTCATTTACTGGCACCCCATCTATCATTGGTGCTACATTTCTACTATTTCCTGCCATTTTTTATTCTCCTAAAATAATTTTTCAAAAATCATAATTATATTCAAACTTGCACTATTCCAATTAGCTGAATGCAAGTATAATGTTTGTGTTGCCGATGCGCTAAATATATTATTGGGTTGGAATACTACAAAATCGCTTGCTGGTACTTCAATATTATTAGCCACATCTGTTAATCCAGCACCCGAACCAATATTGACATAAACTGCATTTGCGGTCGTATTAGTAATTACTACGTCTTTTACTCTACAACCAGCCGGCACAACATTCGTTAAAGTAGTATTTGATGTTTTCCCTGTTGTAGCATATCTATAAGTTCTTGGTCTATTATTTAAACTATCTTGTAAGCCTGTGATATTGTTAATAGCCGATACACCACCTAAATTAGTGACATCTATAACAAATGAGCCAGTTCCAAAAGTCCATGATGTTTTATTAGTATATTCACCTAAAGGCGCATAAACCGCCGTATAAGCTGGCAAAGTATAAATTGAGTCGCTTATAAAATAATCACTAACTTTTATTGCAACTGGGTTTGTGCTGTTTCTCGGTAAGTTCAAATTTGCTTTTGCAATAGCCTCTGTTAAACTTGCTACTGCACTCGCCCACGTTTTACCGTCTTTTGTACTATCGTTTGTGGCATACTGTGAGCCTACATAAGTTTGCCTTGCTGAATATACTCTTGCCCACATGAATATGTCGCCAAGTTGCTTTGCGGTTAAACGTGTATTAAGCGTATCAGCTTGCCCAAAAGTAGGTATTAAAAATAGTAAAATTAAAATTAGTTTTTTCACTTTATTTCCCATAATGTTATAAGCCCATTATTTATATTTATTTTATGTTTTTTCCCTTCACCATCTGTAAATTCTCTTAACGCCGTTAAAGGCTTTAGCCCATTTATTAAAATTGTATTAGTAACAATTTTATCTGATATTATTTGACCATTTGAACGAACAGACCCATCAATTTCAACTAAATCAGTTTTCATCTGTATTTGTTTAAGTGGTGAGCTAAATTTACCTGTGATTTCGCCCTGTAATTCACCTTCATAATAAAATTTTATCCCTTTGTCAGAGTTATAATTAGAGCTTATTGGCTCAATATTAGAATTACAACCCAGTAAAAATAATAATATTAAATATCTCATTTTAACCTCAAATTTGTTAATTTATTATACGTATTTTTTTGGTTAAATTCAATATTACGTGGCAATATTGCAAAAATATTATTTTGTTTATTCAAAGTTTTTGACGCTACAGATGGTGAATTTGCAACAGTAGTCCAACCTGTTATTATACCACCTTCAATAGTCACTGTATGAGTTGAATCAGAATCACTCCAAGTTTTTGTAGTACTTATGCCAGCCCCGCCTCCAGATATACCAAAACCCGCTACTGATTCTATTATATCTGTTGCATAAATACCGCTTAAACTTATAAGGTCACCGCTTGTCCGCAATGCTCCTGTTATTTCTACTAAGCCGGTTGTTATTTGTATTTGGTTAATTGGTGAACTAAAATATCCTGATATAGTGCCTTGTAAATCCCCACCATAATAAAAATCTATTGCATCGCCATTGCTTAATACAACCCTATTATCACCATTACTACTTTGCACTGTAACACCTGATAAAGTACCTGTTTTTATCGAATCTGCGGTTATGCCAACAGCGTAAATTTGATTTGCAGTTAAAGTACCTGTATAAATACCAGTTTCATCTATGTAAGTTGCTATACCAGTGCCAGCACCGAGAAATATATCCCATCCTGAACCGTCATATCTATATTGTGCATTATCAATATATGGTGGGTCTGTATATTCTGTACTTAGCCAAATATCGCCATTAACTGGATTAGCAGGTGGTGTACTCCCAATACTTGTCTTATTTTTATTATACCCTACCGCAATAGAATCAGATTGCCCACCCAATACACTTTCTAATGTTGAACCTCGTATGATTAATTGTTTAGTATTGATTAAAGTATTTTTTAGATAACCGCCAATTACAACTGTTGTGTCCAGATAAGCTAATGAGACCAAGTCCTCATATGCTAAAGAACCAACACCGGAACTATCAAGTTTTGTTTGAATAGCAGCGTTAACAGAGTCTTGGTAATCCCCGAAAGTGCCATACCCAGAAACAATCAAAGCATTTGTATTTATTAATGATGTCTTAACATATCCACCGATAATAAGAGTAGTATCAACTAAAGCAATATTTACTAAATCCTCATAAGCCAGAGAGCCAACCCCAGAGCTATCTAATTTAGCCTGTATTGCTGTATTAACCGAATCTTGATAATCTCCGAAAGTACCGTACCCTGTCACAAGTAGAGCATCCGTTTCTACCAAAGAAGTTTTTATAAACCCTCTTTGTATAATTGTTGAATCTAAAAGAGCCAAATTCACTAAATCTTGGTAAGCTAATGAACCAACTCCTGCACTATCAAGTTTTGCATCAATTAAAGTTTTTTGTGCTAATAAAGATGAATCAACATCGCCCGAGCCGACTACAACCTTGCCTGAATAGTTCCCTTGTTGTAAATAACTTGCGCCAGTTTTTGCTAATAGACCGAACCCGCTTAACGGTATGCCTTCCCATTTTTCGCCGTCTAATTTGCCCAAAATAATTTTTGTTGCCGTGCCATCAATAAGCTTACTAAAAGAGTCAATACCGCTTAATAATTCTATACGTGGCGCATTTTCACCATTTACAATTAATCTAATTAAATTCTGCCGAGTTGTATCTGTTGTATTGCCAACTTGTGCTACAAAGTCGCCAACGCTTAAAGTCCCCTCTGTGTAATCAACAAAGTAATTCATTTCTGCGCCACGAACTTCAACAAATATCCCTTTAATCGTTTTTATAATATTCTTACCGTCTAAAGTATATTGTTGGATCATAAATAAGTCATTTTTCTTGAATGGCATTATAGTTTTGCCGTCAGCGTCTTGAAACTCAACCTCTGCCCTACGTGTATAACCAGCAGTAATTAATGAAGTACCGCCGGATGTTGTCAATATTTTGCCATCAATTGTTGTAATGTAGCCTGATTCTTGGAATCTATTAGATATTCCCTTAACCTGTGCACCGTTGGCAATCATTAAATCACCATTGTTTACTTGCGTTTGATTGCGGATAAATTCATTTGCAGTCAAAGAACCACGAATAAACAAGTTATCAAATTCGGCTGTGTATCCTGTCAAACCTTTACTTATCGCATACCCAGTTCCGGTTATAAAGCCTGTTTTGTAATTTACTGATTTTATTCCTTTTGTGGCTGTGGTTAGAATATCCGAGCTAAATGTTTTTATTCCGTTAATAGTCTGGTTGCCAAACGTACGAACAAAAGTTAAAGTATCCAATACTGTAATTATCGAATCTTGTAACTGTGCTAAAAGATAACTAAAAGCCATTTTTCTGCCGTTGTACTGTCCGGGAGTTAATCCTGTATTGTCTTGTGTAATTAGGAATAAATCACCATTTTTAAGCGTATTAACAGCCTGCAAATCCTGTATTCTGGTTTGTGCAAAAACTAAACTTGTTAATAGTAAAATAAATATTAATATTTTTTTATTCATGTATGAAACCTCCTTCGTCATCTATTATATAAACTTCGCCGTTTTCATCTACATACAAAGTTGATACTGTTGAGTTAATAAAAGTTGATGAAACTAATCTTACTATAAAATAATCATAAGTAGCTAATGCTAATTTATAGGGTGTTACATCTGTAATCCAAAAATAAACGTAGTCACCATTTAAGTTTTTTATATAATCTTCGTCTAAATGTGGCTTAAAATATACTTTTTTACCACGTAACGCATAAATATCTGTAAATTTATCTTCCGCATCGTCCTCATAATTCCATAAGTGGCATCTAACAACAAAAGTATCATAATATTGGATACCCTTGAATGACATTTCACCATTCAAAGGATTCCTTAGGATGATAATAGGATAAGAAAAATCGGGTGTTTCGACTGTGTAGTCTAATTCATACTCATCTAAGCCATATTTGAAAACTGTTGTCATGCTAAAGATGCCGCCAAATCTATATATTTTTTAGACCGGAACTCAATTACAATCTTTTGCCGATCGTCCAACTCTGCAAATGGGTAAGGTTTGGCAGATACAACCGTAAAAACTGCCGGCGTACCGCCTGTTACGTCCATTATAACGCTTCCGTAAGGCTTTACATTAGTAACATCTTTGCCAATATATGAAAAAATCATTGTTGCAAATGTTGCCGGTGTTGTTTCCTTGAAAACTAATTCCTCAACTATAAAAGTTGCATAGTTGCCACGCAAATTATAATATTTTTCCCCAGTCAAAGGGTTTGTTAACTCTATTAAATCAGGTTGCTGAAATTCAGGCGATAAACGGCTATGATTAAGCGTTCTTGCTGTTGAATCCGGCGAACCTGTACCTGTAAACATAAAACTTCCTGTTCCAAAAATACTCATGTGTAAGTTACCTCCTCAACTTTCATAGTATCGTAATTTAAGTCTTGCTCTATGTAACAATTCAAACAAGCTTTTGCAGTTAAATCTACTGGAATGACATTTGTTTCTCGGTATTTGCTTTTTGTAATATCATCAATTTTTGATGCTAATTGTATTGATGGTATAAATAACAAACCCTCATATCCACCGCCATAATAGTCGTCTGCAATAGTGGTCATATCTAAATATACTAAATTATTATATGAACTTTGGTTATTATAAGATATTGTGAAAACGTGGTCATATTCTTTATAAAAACCAAAAGGATAATCAGATGTAACAGGTTTAAATCTTGAATCAAAACCAAAACGAGGGTAAAGGATTCTGTCTAAAACATTTCCAACTATATCACCGCCTCTTGGCAATTCTGAAAGTTCGCTTAATCCCCATCGTGTAGTTTTTACATAAGAATCTATTAAATTTTCAACTTTATAAGTGTTTAATGAAGTCGGATAAATTTGTAGTTTCATATTACATAAAATTTCACTTAATAGTTCAAAACATGTTAAATAAGAGTTTTGTATGTCGGGTGATGTTTGCCATGCGCTGTTATCAGTATCATATTCTTGCCTTCGTGTGGAGCTTTGGTTTACCATCATTAACATTCTATCGTCAAAACCTATTTTATCCAAAGTTATACCATTAAATGTACTTGTTGTAAATGCAGTTATATCTAATGTTGCACCTACTAAAGAGAAAATATAAGTTAAAACTTGGCTTAAACTAATGTTATTGTAGTTTAGACTATAAACACAAGGCACAAACCCACTCGTAGCAGTAACTTTTGCAAAGTCATAATCTCGCCCTGTCTCGGGCATAACATAGCCTAATAATGTTGAGATTGTGAATTTGAACCAACCATCACCAACCTCCTTAACAACGTAGTAATAATAAGGGATACACTCATTAAAATCGGCTGTATAAAGTATAATAACGTCACCAACAGTTAATCCATGTGAAGCACAAGCCATATATCCGTCATCAAACGATGTGGCTGTTTTTGTAGTTCCCGCGACCAAATCAGCCAAATAAACTTTTATTAATTCTGGGTCAAATGTATGCTGATTCAATTTGAATATCAGAGAATAACATTCTAAATTATAAAGTCCTGCAACCCTATCTCTTTGGATGTTGTGGATATATCCTGAAAATATAGTCACTGCTTCACGTAATATTTCTACACTTTGCCCGATAGTAGGTGTCAAGCTAGAATCGACATCAATATCAAGTCTTGTATTTCTTAATGAATAGTCGTCATTAGTATCGATAAAAGGGATAGCCGAAATATCATTCCTAATATATGCAGAAACATCAACATTATTTATTTTAACGTAATAGTTTATCATGGCTTAAACCCAGCTCTGGTTAAGGAATCTTGACCACGTGTAATATTTTTAAGGTACTCAATTCCACCTTTCCCTTGTGCTATATTAACAGTCATATCTTTATTTATAAGAATCTCATTTGTGTTTATTGTAGCTTGGATTAATGAATCCATTTTACGAGTTAAAGCATTAATATCACTACCTTGACTTGCCGATGGCTGTCCAATATTAACGCCCGCTACTGTTGGAACTGTTGGAGCAGATGGCATTACATTCCCGAATACATCGCTAAAAAAGCCACCAGCACCGCCTGTGAGGGCAGTTAATCCAGCTTTAACACCAAATTGAATTATACTCGATAATACCATCCCTGCAATGTCATTCAATACATCTTTTAATGTCATAGCCTTTGTTATCATTCCAGTAATGCCGTTGCTTAAAGTATTAGTAAATTGCAAAGAAACATCTCGCAAATCATTAGCAATATTTAACGTGCCTAACATTACTGGGTGTAATTCTTCGAAAGATTTTTTAGCTGGATTATCTTCTTTAATTTTATCAGGTTTTTCTACCTTTTCTAACTTATCTGGGGCTAATTCAGCTAAAGGTTTTACGCCTTGTGAAATTTGAAAGTTTTGTAAATCATAAACAGCTTTTAATTTATCGTAAGTTTCTTGTAATAATTTTATTTTAGTTTCAAGAGTATTTATTTCTTCCGGTGAAACGCTCGCACTTAAAGTTAAATTCAGATTATTTATTTCATCTTGCGCTTTCACCATCTTTTTATATATATCACTTAATACGTTTTTACCACCGAAAAGGCTTGTTTGTATAGTTGGCAAAGCTTTGACCGCACCAGATAAACCACTAATAGGGGCTTTTTGTGCTGCTAATTTTTGCCTCTCTAATAATAAAAGTTCATCTTTTTGTTCTTTTATTTTATCAGTTTCAGCTTGCAATCCAGCAATTTTAGCGGCTAACTTTTGAGCTTGTGGCGAACTTGCATCTGCTAAACTATTATACTGCTCGGTTAATTTAGATAATTCGGCTTCTAATTTATTCGTGAGTTTTATTTCATCTTCTTTGGCTGGCTTTAAAGCCTCTAATGTTCCTTTAACTTCGTCCCTTGCAAGCGTAGCAGCTTTTAATTCTTCAATACCCGCCTTTCCACCTTTTGATTGTATTGCTAATAATTCTTTTTCTTTAGTTGCTAAATCCGCTTTTAAAGCGTCAATATTTGCAGTTGTATCAGCTTGTTTAATAAGATTGCCGTTTATATCTCTTGTGCCTTTTGCAATATCAGCATTAATTTGATTTATTGCTGCCATATTGGCTTTTACATTTTTGATGTGTTCTTCTAATTCTGCACGTTCTTTTTTAGTTTTAGGGCTTATTATAGTTTCTGTTGTACCGAAACTTGTTCGTACTTTTTGCGGTTTAGGTAATGCAGCCTTTTGAGCCAATAATATATTTAATCGTTTTGTTTCATCTATTAAGGATTGTTTTCTTTCTTTTTCACCTAAGCCTGTGAATATATCAATTTTACTTGATTTTAGACTTGAATAACCTTTGTCAACAACACCGAAAAACTCTTTCATTCTTCTTGTTTGGTCATTTATTAAAGCTGCTAAATCTACAAAGCCTAAAAGTTGTGCTAACCCGCTTCCAAAACTTACAATTGATTGTCCAACCGCAGTTTGAAAATTCCCCCATGCTGTTGATATTCTTGCCGTTTTTGTTGCTAATGTATCGGCTACGTCACCAGCTTTTGCAAGTTCTCTTTGAATAATTATCCCTGCTGCTTTACCAAAATCTCCAACTTTTGCGACTTCTTGCTGTAATTCAACCGCACTAATCCCAAGATTATCCATAACTAAAACTGATTTTCTACCCACGCCTGTTATTATACTTTCCACAAGATAATCAACTGATTGTCCGGTTTCAATAGCCCGATTTGTAGCAAATTTAAAATAAGTTGCAAGTTGTTCAAGCGGTATTTTGAAATTATTAGCCATTACACTACGTTGCATTAATTCAAGGTCTGTGACTGTGCCTCGTGTAGCTTTTTGGATATTGCCTAATAAATTTGGTTGGTTAAGTTTGTCAAACGCTGCTTTTATACCTTCAATTTTGGATGCTGCTGTTATTGCATCTTTAGCAAAATTAGCTAAAGAATGACCAATTTTAGCAAGTATAGCACCCGCAGCAATAGCACCAAACATTTTGCCAAAGGATATACCGGTAGTTTCTGCCTTAACTCCGACAT
>Ga0209287_10000156_pt1 | contig 45187 bp, 67 predicted proteins | sample PPLLak3cmMay2015_2_FD_187255 | JGI IMG/M metagenome (GOLD analysis project Ga0209287, IMG submission 187255) | Freshwater sediment microbial communities from Prairie Pothole Lake near Jamestown, North Dakota, USA - PPLs Lake P8 Core (1) Depth... | ecosystem: Environmental > Aquatic > Freshwater... | reverse complement strand
CTTGACACCCAGGGACGCCAAAGAATATGCCTACAGTGCCTGAATAGTTCCCCCCCAATGTGTTACTGAACACAATACTGTTGCAAACGGTACAAAACATCCTAATGAAACTAAAGCCATTTGAAGCTGTTCCTCCAGCTAGTACTCTGATTCCGTTTACAATAGAAAACTGTGTGTTTAACTTCAACGCACTACCACTAAAGCTAGCGGAATAGTTAAGTAGATAGCCATTCCCGGTACTACCTGCATGAAATGCAGGTGACCTGATACCACCAACAGAAGAAGTTATTAATATCGACGCAACTGGAAGATCAATTGCTGGTGACGTAGTTGATCTAGTTTCGGTAAAATTATCGCCTATCTCACAGACTTCGGAATCGTATAAACTAGTTCCAGCTACTTGTCGAGCATCGAGCCAAGAAAATATACCATCGTAAATCCTCTCACTTCCAGACGCGCCATATCGCGCCTTTTGCACTGTCGTCAGATCAAGAAAGTAAGCACCCTTGACAGTATGCGTTCCTGAGCCAGTACCGGAGAACGTAACAAGTCCAGTTGCACCACCAGCAATGGCATGGGCCGAGGTATCGTAGAGGATAAACTTACCAGCATCGGCACCTTGACGGATGTAGTAGCGGGACTGAGAAGGGCTAAACGTGGGCAGTGAGCCGGTCGTGGAAAACTCTACCCCTGCGCCGTCTCTCATGCCATGCGTGGCGAGGTTAACCACATCACCGGAGTCAGTGAATGTGACTGTTTTGCCTGCCAAGCCGCCGAAGCAGACTAGAGAATAAACTGTTGCCATTGCTACCCCTTACTTTTACGGTACTCGGTGCACAGCACTGTCAAAACATCCTTACCGTCGACATACCCAACAGCCACACTTGCCCCATGCTTTTCGGCGTTTTCAAGTATCGCGTGGATGCCGCATCCCTTTAGACCAGGTGGGCATTTGTTGCATGTTGTGCAGAGGGTTGTTGCCATTTAAACCACCTACGTTGGGCCGAGTCCTGCCCAAGTTAAGAGAGAGTATTCAACTGCCATGTTTCATTGCCTCTTTTGCGTTATCGTAGGCTTGATCTATCAAACTATTCACTATCGCCTGCTTCCCCATTCCGCTCCACTCCCGAAGCTTCTTTATCCGCTCGTTGTTGAGCCTTACGTCGCATTTGAAGTCTTGCATAGAGTCGCCGTCCTTCTCTGACGCAGTTCATGGAACAGATAGATGCGTCTTGCTCTAATGTGCGAACGCGCCAGTAGATTGCTATCTCCTATACCCATTAATAATAGTCTCCAGCTCACAGGCGTACCCCTGTAGCTGCTCGACGGTGATGACGTAGGCCCGGAGCACCTCGGATGGTGCTACAACGGGCGGCAAATCTTGCAGGGCCAGGTGCGGGCGGATCAGTGGCGGCGGCTGTGGGCAAGGTATTGCTGTCTCGATCGGAGCGGCACAGGCTAAAATCAGTGAACAGTAGCCAGTGAACAGTAACCAGTGAAAAGCTTTCTTCATTGCCATGCCTCCACCAGCACAGTCGCTTTGCCTGCTGCCCATTTCACGGCTCCTGTGCAATCGGTTGGTACCTGTTCGACCTGGAGTTCGGCAATGCGGCGGTTGCTTTCGGCCCGCACCTTTGCTGCGGCCTGCTGGGCTGCCAGTGCCTGTTCTCTTGCCCGCTCGCCCTCTTCTTTCCATTTCCGGACTGCCTGGTTCTGTGTGGAAATCTTGGTGGTGAGGGTTTCGTTTTGCGCCTTGGCGGTGGCGAGTCCGGCTCGGGAGAGTTGCAGCCATATGGTCAGGACGATGACAACCAGGACTAGGGCAGCAATGACCCAGTGGCGAACATCGGCGGCGAATTTTGCGAAGAGGGCCGGGATCACTTATCTGCCTCCTGAGGTGTTGCTTTCGCGAGCGTGATGCCGGTAGCTATTTTGTTGATGCCGTAGAGAGACAGGATCAACGTGAGCCAGCCCGTCTGCAGATCAGGAAGGGTGCGGGTAGAATAAACGATCCAGGCGGCATAGATCAGGTTGACCAGGAGCACCAGGGCGGCGGAGATCCGGGAGAAGCTCCACTGGCCGGTTGCGTCATCACGGAAGATCACGAGTATGGATTTTAGCCTTTTCATGCTGGGATCCTTTTCAAGTAAGGCTTTTTCTGTTTAGAGCAAACACCAAACGATCACGCCCGCAGCAACCACCGCTACCGCTATTCCCCACCGACATCCTTTTGTCCAAAATTCCAGGTCTGAGAATTTCATGGTTATCCCTTCGTCAGCAGGTGCTCTTTTTGCGGGATCATCTCCGCAGCCAACCAGCCAGCCACGTCGAAGCCAGGGCATTCTTTTTTCACATTCGGCAGATCCCGGTGACCGACGATTTTCGCCCGGGGAAATTTCTCTTTCAGACTGATAACGGCTTCGCGCAGGCTCAACCATTGTTCAGCGGTAAACTTCCGTGTGCCGCACATGCAGATACCGATACTTTGGCTGTTGTAGCCAACGGCATGGGCGCCTATCTCATCCATCGACCGGCCGGAATGTATCAGTCCGTCAATAGCGATGAAGAGGTGATAACCTACCGAGGAAAGCTCCGGGTGCCATGCTCGGCGGTGTTTCGCTTTTCGCTCCCAGCCGATCTTCCTGTGCCAGGAATCGACATCGAGAATGGTGTTCGGGCGGCCGTCAGGGGTTGCCGCACAGTGGATGACGATTAGGTCTATTGCTCGCATTGTTCGTCCTCCTCCTTCGCCAAGGCTTCGGCGGACACGTCCCCTGGTATCCATGCCCTGCCGTCGTACATTCGTTCGCTTGGTTTGCCTTCCTGGTCGCTATCTTCACCTTTTGGACAGCCACCGCAGTGGCCATCACAGACAATGGAGTTGGTCCTTTCGCAAAGGAAACAGGTCTTAGCCATTCTTTTTACGTCTCCGACTTGCCGCGGCCCTTCTTGTGGGCCGGTTGTTTTCCGGAGGCGGCAGCATCACCAGATTGTTCCATCCGCCCAGGGCTGTGATCAGCATTGTTTTTTCCTTTCGGTTTTGGGCAGGTATCGTTGCAGAAGTGCCGTTTGCATGCCGCCTCCCCGCCACGTTTAAAAACCGGGCAGCCTTCGAAGTATTCACATTTCATCGGTGACTCTCGGGGTGTCTCTCGTCGCAGAGGGCGGCCCGTACCTGGTTGGCAGCCTCTAGCTTGCCGATGCGACCGAATATGCCTGACTGGTTATTGATGATCCAGACGATGACTCCCATGAGGATTGTGTTTAGTATGCCGAAGAGTCCGATTATTAATTGCCAGACCACATCGGCATTCTCCGCCACCACGGGAGCTCCTGCAGCATGTATCTGCGCAGAGAGTACAAAAACAAGAAGAGTCACAACAATCAGCAGGATCTGCACGGTTCTAAGTTTTTTCGAGATCGTCACGACTGGCTCCTGTTTGCTGTTCAACTGTTCAACTGCCTTACTGTCCCCTGTTCAACTGCTTTACTGTTTCACTGCCTCTCCAAAAGCAACTTCACCAGCCCTTGCCCATCCGGCTGCACACCAATAACGGTATAATCGCCGTCAAACTCCCCGACAGGCGTGCCGCTGATGCCTATCTCCGTACCGTGGCCGATCTCGTGTGCCGCGACGGTGGCTGATTGCAGCGTTGCCGCCGGGGCGTAGGATTCGATTTCCAGGGTCTGAGGGTTGACGCCCTGGTAGGGGGCGTCGAAGAGGACCGGGATCGGGGTGGTGCCTATTGTGGCGGTTGCGTTGGCAAACTCATCCATCAGCATGTCTATGTCGGTCGAATAGTCCATAAAGCCTCAGCCGGTACGATTTGATTCAATCAAAGGATCAGGGCGGGACCAACCCGCCCTGTCTTTAGGTCCGCTTGCCTAGCATGAGCACTTTGGGCCGGGTGCAGATGGGGAGCGGGTTTGATTGGGCTTCGAGGTCGACCCATTTCTGGAACTGCATATCGGGCGCAACCTTGGCATATTTCGGCAGGCCGAGAGTGTTGACGGTCTCCATGTAGTTTGCCGGGCCGAAATAGGTTTTAAACAATCCGGTGGCGCCGACCGGGAAGAAATGGGCTTTGTCTGTATTGACATAGGTAGTGTTACCCACCTTGCCTCGGTAGTTTTCGAAGACGATCCCGCCGAATTCGAAGGCTCCGCTGATCTTCTGGCCGCTGTTCGGATAGACGTAGCCTTGGCGCAGGACCTCGGCCATTGGGGTGCCCTTGTAAGATTCAACAACTTCGGGATGAGCAAGGAGATCATCGAAAAAGGCATCGCCGCAAAGGCAGTGCACACCGGCATAAGGGGTGGCACCGAGATTGTCGCCAATCTTGCGAACAACGGCGGCGCATTTCTTACGCAGGACACCAGAAGCTGGGGCGGCGTTGTCCAGATCAAAATCAACCTCGGATTCCTGCGAGACGCCGAATTCGGTAAACAGGTTGTAAATTACCGTGCTTCCGTCGGAGTCGAGGATCTGGCCTTTAATGGCACCGATACGCAAGTGTTCCAGCGTGGCGTCGAGGCTGTTTGACATATCCGCGAGCCGGCCGTTAACCACGTTTATGATCGCCTTGGCCTGGTCGTTACTGCCAAATTCGCGGACATTCTGTATTTCGTCGGCGATGATCCGATCTCCGACCGGCAGATGGGTCAGGACAAGGGAGCGGGCCTTGCGTTTACTGGTCTGGTTCTGCTGTGCGGCTGATCCGCGCGGCTTGTTTTCGACCAGGTAGAGGACGCCGTCTTTTTCTTCGATCATGACCGAAGTGGTGTTGACAGGTTGTTCAACAAAAAGCCCGAGTTGGCCGAGGCGTCCGGGGATGAATGGCACATTGTTAATGGCGTCGGTAAGCGACACCAGGCTGAACGCGTCGGAATTAAATACGTCGAAGACACTCATTTGTCTGTTCTCCTTTTCATGTAGGGGCACAGCGTGCTGTGCCCGACTTTACCTTACGATGATGCCAAGGACGGCGAGCTGTGCAATGGCGGCGGTCTTTTCACCGGCTTCGATATCTGCCGGCCAGGTGATTTCACTGCCATTGACTTCGGCGTCCCGGGCTACGATGACGGCCTCCACGTCGGCGGAGGTGGCGTCGACGTTGTCGTAGAGGATGGCCGCGGCGATTTCGGAGCCATCGACGCCGTCCTGATTGAAGGCAACGTATTTCAGGGAGCCTGCCGCCACTGTGATGGTGAAAGAGTCGCCGGAGGCAAAGTCGGTGGACCCGTCGGCGATAGTGAAGGTAAGTCCGCCGCCGACGAATTCCACGGCAACGGTGGCTACCCCGAGGTTAATGCCGTCGGGGTCGGTGACCAAGAACTTGCCGACGTTGGTGGCAGGCTCGATGCAGACGGCACGGTAGACACCTGCTTTTGCACCGGCGGCGACGGCAGGAGCGGCGGTGATGGTACCGTTACCGGTGCCGCCTGCTACGGCCGCGCCGGTGGCCGCTCCCTTGGTGATCTGGCCGAGCACGGTGCCTGCGGCCAGGTCGCCGGTATCGATGGTGACAGTCTCCAGCGAGCGGGTGCCGCACGCTTCGCTGTAGAGAAATTCGCCGCGATAGCGGCCTTCGCTTATAACTGGTGACATGGTCGATTCTCCTTTTCTGTGATAGTGCTGCGTTACTCATTGAGGGGCACAGCACGCCGTGCCCCTACGTTATTTTCTGGCCTGACGGGCAGAGTAAATGGCCGAGGTGTCGATTGCCGCTTTTTGCTGCTGTACTATCTGGCCGGGTCTGAGGCCTGTTGGCGCTACGGCGGTGAGGCCTTCCAGGATGGATGCTTTCGCAGCGGCATCGCCGGTTTCGGCGGTAATGCCGAGGGCTTTTGCCTGATCGGCGGTGATGCCGCTTTCGGCGGCTGCGGCAAACCGGATCCCGGCCTCTTCGCCGAAAATGGCGGAGTGCAGGCCGAGCAGAGAGGTGCGGGTTGCCGTGCCGGCTTCTGTGCGGGCCGTGGCCAGGGCGGTTACATGATCGGCGGAAGTAATCATTCCTTCGCGGGCGGCGGCCTCAATCTGGGCGAGCAGGTCGGGATGCTCTGCTTTAAGTTCTTCGATTTTCATGGCTCGTACTCCTTTTACCGGGACGGTGACCGCCCCTCTGGTTTGTCGTTTGACGTAGTCGATATATTCATCACGTCCCATAACGTGGTCGATGAGGCCCAGTTTTTGAGCTTGGGCGGCTTTGTAAACACGGCTCTGCATCTCCCGGATCTTGTCGGCGGAGAGCTGCGGACGGCCTTTGCCGACAGCGGAAATAAAGAGGCCGTAAGTTTGTTCCAGGCGGTCCATGATATAGGCTTGTTCATCGCTGGTGAGCGGGGCGGTGTCATTACCGGCTGCCTTATAATCGCCGACAGCAAGCACTGTCCGCTTGACGCCGTTTTGCTCATCGCGACCGGAGCGGTCGTAGTTGACAGTCAGGACACCGATGGAGCCGATATCGGCGGCGGCGTGCGCCCCGATCATGCGGGTCTGTGACAGGAGCCAATAACCGGCGGAGGCCGCCAGATCATCTACCCAGCCGTAGAGGGGTTTTCGTTGGCCGACCTTGGTGAGGAAATCACCGGCCTCCTGGACGCCTGCCACGGTACCGCCGGGGGTGTCACCGTCGAGAATGATGGCGTCGATCCCTTTGGCCTTTTCGGCGGCTGATACGGACCGGCGCAAATCGCCGTAGGTGGCGTCGCAGGAAAAGAGCGTATTGGCTTTGACCAGGGTGCCGACTACCGGGACGATGGCGATGTTGCCGTCGCGGATGAATGATTCTTCATCGCTTCGAGAGGCAGAGCGCCCGGAGGATATTTTTTCCTCAATGGAGATGAGTTGGTCCGGGAGCGGAAGGCCGGAGAGTTTGGCATCGAGGATCTGACACCAGTTTTCCAGAACCTCTGCTTCAATGGCCCATTGTTGACTGATCAGGCGGACCAGGTGGTCGAGTTTCATACTTCCTCCGTGCGCAGGGCGGCTTTTACTTCTTGCCGGACCGCTTCGGCTATAATGTCGGCGACCGCATTTGTCGTTTCTAGGGCTTCCGCCTTCGCCGAGGCTTCGGCGGACACGTCGGCGGAGGCGGACGGATTTTCCGGGTCTTCCGGTTTTTCCGGTTTTTTGGAGACGGTAGGGTCGTTAATCTCGGGGAGGTTTAAGTCCTTGGCAAGTTTGCGCTCGCGGTTTCTTTGCTGGTAGACAGCTTCGTAATCCTTGCCACGCTTGGCGCAGAAGTCGGCGTCGGTGGCGACGTTGTTCTGCTTGCCCATAACGTGGGCGACCATGTCCTTGACCGGGTCGAGGCTGGTACGCTCGGGAACGGTCCATTGCGCCGAGCACCATTCGGCCCGGGCGGCGTAGAAGTCCGGGGAGCCTTTCGGGAACTTGATCCGGCCCCTGAGCCAGGCCTCTTCGAAGACCATTTCCCATACCGGCTGACAAAAGCCCTTGATCAGCCAATCCTGATTAAAACCAAACACGCGCCAGGCTTCTTCGAGGGCGGCCCGGGCGGAGCTGTAGTTGGTTTTGCTGAAGTCTTTGGCCACCAACTCGTAGGGCATTCCACCGCCGCCTGCGCCGATGGCGCGCAGCACCGTCTCCAGGAAGGCCGGGAGGTTTCCGGAAGGACGGGTCGAGCTGGGGAAATGGGGCTTCTCGCCGGTGTTGCCATAGTGGACCTGGCCGGGGCGGAGCTCGTGGTAATAGGTCGGTTCGCCGTCAGGTGACACAGGAGCGCCGACGCGCACACCGGGCAGGGTGTTTGCGTCGTAGGGGTTTGCCTTCTCGATCCAGACCGGGAAGTTGGCTGCGACAATGGCGGCGACCAGCTCGAAATCCAGGTAATCGGATTTGTCGCGGAAGAGTTTCATTACTGGGGCGAAGATCGGAACCCCACGGGCCTGCTCCGGCTCTTTCGGCACGAACCTGTGTATGACCACCGGGCGATGTCCGCGTTTGGGGGGCAGCTCCTGGAATTCGTAGTTGTAGGAGTCGCCGGAGAAGATCAGGCCGTTTTCCGGGTCGGCCAGGAAATAGCCGGTCGCCTGGCCATTTTCACCCAGGCGGATACCGTCGCGGACATCGGGAGCGGCGGCGTAGGCGGCGGGAGTGCGCAGGCGGGCGGGGTCAATGGTCTGGATGGCCAGGGCATAGCGGCGGGCCTGATCGCGTAGCATCAGCGGGAGATTGAGAAATTCCCCCTTGACCAGCATCGCCCAGATATTCTGCACCTGAATGCCGTAAAAGTCGGTAACGCCCCGGGCATCGGCTTCTTTGGCAAACTGTTCGAATTCCCACTCCATCGCCTCGGCGACTTCGGTGGCCTGTTCTTCAGTGATTTTGAGCCGCTTGTAATTGGGGGTGGAGCGTGGCCAGAGGCCGGTGCCGACGGTGTTGGTGGTAATGGATTCGATGATGCTGGCGCCGTGGGCGTCATTGACGGCGATATCGGTGGAGCGGAGCGCGACTTTTTCGCGCTGGCTGCCTTCTTCGCGCCAGGAAAGGCGGCGGGGTGTCCAGTTGCTCATGGTGCCGATTGCAGTGGCGGCGGAACGGGATACGGTTGCCGCTTCCATGGCAAGGCCGGAGTAGCTGGCAGAGGGGTATGTCCGCCCTATTCTGCAAGAGTTGTTCATCGGGCGGGCCTCCCGACGTGAGCTTGTGCGCCGGGGCCGATCTGCAGGGCGGCACGCTGGCCCTGGAGCCATTCCAGGTGGCGCTGCAGGACATCAACCCGCTCGCGCATGCTGGCCCGGTTGCTGGCTCCGGTGCCGATGCTGCGAGAAATCGCCTGGCGGGCGGAGGCTAGGTCGCGTTTGGCCTGGGTGATTTCGGCGTCGATTTCCGCTTGGGTGTAAAGGGGGGTGAGTGCCATGGGCCGTATGGTACGGCGGGGAAAGTGGAAAGTCTTGCACCACGTGCACCACGTGCACGCCTTGCACCACGTGCACATGTTTTTTTACAGGATTGGGGGGTTTTGTAAAAATATTTAGGGTGAGGAGGGGTGAGACCTGCCAGGTTTTGAAAACCTGGCAGGTCTGGGGTTTTAGCGCCGGATATGCCAGTTAGCCGAACTACCCAGAATTACCCTCAGATTAGTATATGGAGAAGCAAGTGAGTTGATCAGGAACTCCATTTTTTTAGCCGTCGGCTTCTCCGTGCGAACCGACAAAAAAGCGTTCACAACATCGCGCAGTTGCCCGCCGGTGTTATTCAGCTTACTCAAGTATTTAATGCCCTGGGCTATCATAAGTGCCGTGCCATAGAGGACTTCAGCCTCGACCGGGCCGCTGGCCCGTCGCAGAGCCGCCATGGCCAGTTCGTAATGCTCCTCTATTTCCGCCCTTTCCAGCTCCGGGCAATGCTCCATCAGCCACTGATCGGCGAACCAATCGGAGGCTGCGCGGACAATCGGGGTAAGTGTGCGGATGTCTTCAGCGGGCGTATCGGCGGCAAAGTAATGGGTGGAAAATACCGGGTGCACCGTTTCGCAGAGGGTGGCATGGGCCAACTCGTGCAGATACTCGATGTCCCGGAGCGGGTTTTGCGGAGACGGGTTTGCCGGGGTGAGGATGGTGTGGGTGCGCTCCGTCCGGTCGCTGACGATCTCGATGGTGTCCTGGTTGTGGGTCTGTTCGATGATGCGCCAGCGGAGGGCGGAGCGGGTGCGGTTGATGAGGTTTTTCAGTTTTTTCGGTTTCATATCTGCTCCGGCTCCAGGCACTGCAGCACTTCAGTCACGGCGGCCTCGAAGCGGGCCGCAATGTCACGCTCGATGCGGACCTGTTTTTCGGCATACTGTGTGCCGGGAGGAAAGCCAACCAGGCGGGCCGTGCGGATGTTGAAGACGATACCGGAAAGGTCACCAAACTCCGCAAGTTGGGTGCGAAGGAGCGCAAGGCGTTCTTTTGATATCTTTCGAGGGTTGTATTCTGCCGTTGCAAGTTGAGAAGTATCTGACATTGTTAGTATTTTTCCTTTCTGCCTAAAAAGACGGCTGCGAAATTTGACTTTAGAAGGGTCTTTGCCTACAGGTCAAGGTTATGGTATTACCCGAAGTGATGAACTGCGTTATATGACTTTCGTAAATAGCTGATTTCGTGTGCTTTTTTGACTTTTATTCATTTTTTGCTAACTTATCTATCCGCACAAGTCTATAACGATAAATTACGTAATAATTATAAGTGGTTATGAGTATGTTTTTTCACTCTTACGCTCCCACCTCCACCCGGCACTGCTCCTTATACGCCAGCACGGCATCTTTCGTGACGCACGTCCCGCGACTACCGGCGAAGCGATAGACGCTGCCTTCGCCAAACTCTCCGCTTTCGATGAGGTAATAAATTTTGCGGATGGATATCTTGCGGTCAAGCTCCTTCCAGATCTGCTTTACGGTGAGGGTATCTTCCCTGCGAAACGGCTGTGGCATTGCTACCTCCGGGACAAAATAAAAAGGATAAAGGATGAATTATGAAGTATGAAAAATTTTCTATCTGTTATTGAACCAGCCTGGGCGGTTGCTGGTGGGCTGGGGTTGCGTTTTTACCGGTGGTGGCGGTGGTGGTTTATTTTTTTCGGATACGGCGTGCTGCCAGCCGAGCCACAGGACCAGGGCCAGGCCGTTTGATTCGCAGTCCCAGAGATGGTTTGCTTTATTGTCCGGACATTGCCAGAGGTTGCGGTCGTCGCGGTATTCCGAGCACATCTGTTTTGCGTAGTCGCCAAGGTTGTGGTTGCCGGCTTGGCCGGGGTCGCGCTCCAGCGATTTGTGCTGGTCGTGGGTGAGGCCGCTGTGCAGGACCATGGCTCCGTTGTCGGTGGGGTCGATGAGGAGCTTGTTGGCCAGGTGGTCTTTGTGATAGTGGGTGTCGATCGAGTAGAGCGCCAGTCCGCCGGGGATAGGACGGCCGTTGCTGGGGAAGCGGTCCATTCTGCTGACGGTGACCGGTTGGGTTTTTCTTCCCTGAGAGCCTTGGGCGGAGAGGATGCCGGTTCTTCTGCTCCAGGCGTAGACTTCGGAGGTACGGTGGCCCATGGCGTCGATGATCCCTGCCATGATGCGGTGCGGCTCTCCGTTGCTGTCGGGGTATTCGGCTGCCAGCAGCGTGTCGAGGGCGGTGAAGTCGTCGGGGGTGGCGCTGGGGACGTAGCCGTGCTTGACGAGCCAGCTTTTTAGGTCGATGCCGTAGCGCCAGGCGCGTATCCGGTACCAGAAGCCGTGATCCTGGGTGTCGATGGATATTTCCAGGGCGTCTGCTTCGCAGGGGACGATACCGATGGCGCGGGTGTCGCGCAGGCGGAGGATGGTGTCTTCCTGGCGTTCGGAGATTTCGGCTTCGTAGTCTTTTACCTGGTAGCCGTGGGCGTAGTCTATCTGGGCGGCAAGATCACCGGTTTTGCTCCGCAGGTATTTGCCGCAGTATTCAGTCAAGGGGATCATCGGGAACGGCAAGGCGCTGGCGTGATAGCCGATGGAGATCGGACGTTTGACGCTCTCGCCTTTGATGATGAACCATTTGGCGTGGCGGTAGGACTCTTCCCGGTCGGCTTCATCCCACAACTGTCCGCAGGCGTTGCAGGCATATCCTACTTCAACGTCGCCGCATTCGACTTGTTCGGGGGTGGCGCCTTCGGGAATGGCGAGGTGTTCATCATCCATCAGGAGGTATTCGCCGCAATGAGGGCAGCGGTTGCGCAGTTCCTTGACCTGGCGGCAGGCGAGTGTGCCTTTGTAGATAAAGCGGCCTGCAGGGGTGGAGCTGAACATGTATTTGGAGCCGCGTTTGTCACGGCCACGCTTACGGATCAGGTTGATGGGGTCGGTTTCGGGGCCGGTCATGGCCGGGTATTTGTCGACCTCGTTGCCGAAATTGTGCATGCCGAAAAAGTTGGCCATGGTGCGGGCGCTGTTGGAGTGGGCCGGAAAGAGGTAGACACCGTGGGAAAAGGCAATGAGTTTTTTCCCGGAGTCGTCGGCTTTGTCGGAGAGGTATTTACGGAATTCCTTTGACTCGCGGAACAGCGGTATGATTTTGGTTTTGATGTTGCGGCCGGCGTCGTCTTCGGCGGGGTCGAGCCAGAAGACATTGCCGGGACGGTTGCGGACCGCCCAGGCCATGCAGTTGAGCATTACGTTGGTTTTTGCGGCTCGCTCTGGCCAGCAGAGCCAGATTTCCTTGACACCGGGTTTGGCGTACATGTCCATGGGCTCGATGGCGTGGGGTACCAGGTCGTTGCGCCAGGGACCTGGGTTGGAGTCGACGCCGGTGACGGTGCGGTATTTTTCGGCGCACTGGCTGACGCTAATGTCTTCAGGCGTGCGCATGCGCAGTTTGACCGGGCGAGGGATGTCGAAGGAGACCCGGCGGCCGGAGAGCGTTCGGCGGATATGACCCGGCAGGGTGTCAGGGATAGGGAGGACCGGGAGAGTATATGCGAGGGTTGGGTGGGTCAATTTATGGCCTCGAAGAAAAAGTGCCCTCTCGACGATGCTGTTCTCTTTCCCCTTCGCAATAGTATTCCACGAGATTTAAGTATTCCTTTATTGACCGTGAGCCACATGCCCATTGATGTTGGAGTAGCTGGCCAAGAAACAGGCCTGCAATTGTCAGGGACTATTTCATTCACTTGTCGCAAAATATCGTCTGCGACTCCGCGTAGGTTGTTATAATTTTGTAAAACAGTTTCCAGTAAAACATCTTCACCTTCACACACTCTCTCTTGAGCACCTAGCAAAGAGAACCCACTAAAGACTCTTTCGTTCTCGGTTATTGACGATTGATATTTACATACATTTTCAAGGTATTCGCACAACTGAACTTTATCCATGGTCAAGTAACCATTTTTATCAGTCCATCTCCGATATGTTTCGTAAAATGCAGGAATATTCTGTTTTAAGGTTTGCCCATTTTCACAGTTATTACTGAAAAATAAATCGAAACCCTTCTTAGCATTCGCATAGGTTTTTGATTTCAACACCCGATCTGCAACAATTTTCTCTTGATAATCAAGGAAAGACGACAAGGTCACACCATTAACTTCACCACCACCGAAACTGATCGATTCGATTTGTCCGCTTCGTATCAATTTAAGAATATCTGGAACGCGAATGTTCAGTAACTCAGCTGCCTGGTCTAGTGGCATAGCTGAAACCTTTTCCAGGGCTTTCCTAATCATATCTTTTTTCACGTCTCATCCTCCTCATCTTTCATTTCTTCAAATACCGCCTCGATCCGCCCTGCCGACAATACCTCATTGAACGCCTTGGCAAGGATTTCTTCCGCTCCTTCATAGACTTCCGGTCCCCGCGTAGTATCTCCACCGGCCAGGTGGATGATGTGGGCCTGTCCGACATGGAAGTGGTGGCGCGCGCTGTCGCGCAGGGTGCCGACCAGGGCGGCCATTTGCGCCCAGGTTTCGTCACGGTTAATCCAGTTACGATCCAGTTCGCGGCGAGCTTGTTCTGCTTGCATTTCTTTGATGTCTGCTTCTGCTTTGAGTTTGCGAGCCTCGTCTTTGTCTTTATCGACATAGCTGTCTTCCGGTGACGAGCGGCGCTCGACATCGAGTTGCTGACCGTATTGCATGGCTTGATAGCGGGAAACGCTGCCGTCTTTGTGGATGGCGGGAAATCCGGCTTCGCAGTCTTGATAAAATTTCCCTTGGCTGATTTTGTAGCCTTGGGCCTGGAGCCAGTTGAGCGCCTGCTTTCGGTTTTTGAAGCGCTCGCCTTCGGGCACCGGGGCCTCCTCGGGGAAGTAGCGGGGCCAGAGGCGGGCGATGGTTTCCTCCAGGTCGAGGCGAGCGGCGTCCTTGTCGGCCTTGGTGTCTTTTCCGGGGCGCTGCTGGTAGGTCCGCATGGTGTCATTGCGGGCGTTGTTGGCAATACCGAGCTCGGCCTTGTCGGCAGCGGTTACTTCCGGATGATCAAATAGTTTCTTGGCTCGGTCGAACAAATTACACCTCTGCGCTGGTAGCTGGCTGCCGGTGGCTGCTTTTTCTTTTCCATTCGATGATGCCCCACACGGAGAGCCCGAAATAGATAGCAAACAGGGCGGCCTGAGCGGGGAGGCCTGCCCGAAAATCTACCACGGCCCAGGCTGCATTTGTCACGGTCCAGATGTAGAAGCAGGCCCGGTTCTGGCGGATATTGAGGACCACTCCTACCAGGGAGGCCATGGTCAGGATGATGGTGAGAACGATCATACTGCCCTCCGTGCTTCCGGGCGTGAATCCAGCGGACTGACAACATCGGTCTTACTCGGCAGCAGGTGCAGGTAGATCATGGTAGTGCGGACATCTTTGTGGCCCATGAGCTCCTGCAGACGCTTGATGGCAACCTCGTGAGAGCCTTCGGCGTTTTCCAGCCAGTGAGTTGCGAAAGAATGCCGCAGGGTGTGGCAACCGGCTTTCTTGGCGATCCGGGCGGCGAGGATGGCTCGGCGGATCCGTTTCTGCACGGCTGTGTTATGGATATGGTAGAGCTTGCCGCCCCATTTCGGATCTTTGCAGGGCGTGGCAGCCGGGAAGATCCAGAACCATTCCCAGGAATAGGGGGCGTTCGGGTACTTACGGTCCAGCCGATCGGGCAGGGATACGGCTACGCGGGCGGCGGAGAAGCGCTCCCAGGTTTCGCGCAGGGTACGGAGGTGCTTTTCCAGAGGGGCACCCAGAGTTTCCGGCAGGGGAATGCAGCGGTCCTTGTCGCCTTTGCCGCCACGAACCATGACCATGCGCCGGTCCAGGTCGATGTCTTTGGTGCGGAACGAGCAGGTTTCTTCCAGCCGCAGGCCGCAGCCGTACATGAGCCCAGCCCACAACCAGCCTTCGCCGTCGAGCCGGTCGAGTATCCGCCAGGCTTCTTGACGGCTGAGGACTTCGGGAAGGCGGGCGGGCCGCCGGGAGCGTAGAAAGGATATGTCGCCGATGTCCATTTTGAGTACTCGCTTGTAAAAGAAGATGATGGCACAGAGCGCCTGTTTCTGTGTGGCTGCGGATACGCCGTCCTGGGTAACGATGCGGGTCAGGAAGCGCCCGAGTTTTTCCTCTACAGGACCAGTTGGACAGGAGCCAATGAAGTCGATGTACCTGCCGAGCCAGTCGGAATAGGCTTTGATGGTCCAGCGGCTCTTGCGCTGGAGGCGGCAGACATCGTGGAGATTTTTCATTGCTTCTGCTTTTGTCATGGCTCGCCTCCTGTTTTCAGCTAGTTACCGGCTGCCTGGTGGAATTAGACAGCCGGGGTGGGTGGGTAATTGATGTTATGACCACTTCCCCATTATCATTTCCGTGAGTTCAAGCCGCTGCCCTTTCAGCCGGACTTTATCAGGCCGGAGATGTACCAGCTTGCCACGATACTTCACTGTGACATTGGTTTCGGTCAGATGCTCGATTTTCCCCTCACGCGACGAAAACTGAATGGTTTTGCCGCGCTGAGTGCAGTGTGTCCAAGTTATTTTATCTCCTACTTTCATGGCTCCCCCGTGGTCATAACCAAACATTCAACCCGGCAGGCGGGTTAATTCAAGCCGTTATCCTTCTAACCCAAGTGCCGCCGGAACGTCCCACAATCCAAGAGAGCCTTTACATGGGATGATTTTGTCGTCCGGCAGCGGCTCAATATCCGTGAGAGACCAGCCCCAACGGCCCGGAGAATAGTCCCCGTAAATGCGCTCAATTGGCGTGATGTCGTAAACAAGGGTATCTGTCGGCAGCATCGCAACGATGTTGGCGAACCCAATGATTGCGCCAAATGGCAACCGACCAGGCAGCCGGCCGAGAGCCCTTTCGATCTGCGCAAACTCCTTGGCGTACCCCGGAAAACCTTTTGATGCGTGAATTGCTATCCGGCCACGGAACGGAGTTTTCCATGATCGCGTTTCAACGCTTTTGTTGCCGACCATAATGGCGGTTGCCCATGGCTGGATCAGAGATAATGCCTTCATTGTGGTTCCTCCTTGCTGGCTACCCCGAAGGATAACCAGCGCTATGCACCCGCCCGAAAGACGGCGGGTGATGCTTAATCGTTCGCCGCGCCTCCGGCGCCCTTAAACAAACTTCCCACTCACTAACTGATTACAACTCTTGATGCTGGCCGAATACCCTCTTCGCTTCAGCATCGACATGATTTTTCTCGAAATTGAACTGAGAGATTCACACTCTGTCATCAGACCCACAATTATCTGACGAGTCACTTCATCGTGCGCTTTTAGTTCGGCTTCCTGAACCTGATCCCTTTGACGTTTCGTCGAGGGGTAATTACTATCCAGAGTGCCCGCTTTCTTTTCTGAGCTGAAACAGGCCTGGCATAAACCGCGAGCCTGGATAAGTTTCGACTCTCCACATCTTTTACAGGGTTTTTCTTTGCCGTATCCCATACGCCCTCCTAAGCCTTGCACGCCCTTTTGTTCCAGATTTCTTCCACCACTGTTAAATAGGGTGTATACGGACCCTCGCACCCACAGGATCTGCAAACGTAAGAGTAGTTCGGCTCATAGTCGATATAGACGGTGTCCATATACATTGATGTTCCGCCACAAAAGGGGCAAGGCAACAGCTCTGCCTCGGACGCGAACTCTATGCAGGTATCCGTTTTCTGAGGGTATACCGGGCAACTGACGTTTGCTTTTTTGCAGGTATCGCAGAGGCTCACAGAACACCCCCTGCCTGATATGGAATCTCTACCAGGTTTGTGATTTTGGCCCACATCCGGCACTTCGGACAGACAATGGCGTGCGGATACCTTTGGATGAGTGCGCCGCTGCCATTGGGATCACGCTGCCCTGTTTTCGGGTTTGGTTTTCTCTGCACGGTAAACTCCCCGTGTTTGTTGCATCGTGCGATAATCTGCGCATACGGTGGTTTCATGCTGTCACCTCGGCTTTCCGCGCTTTTCTGGGAGGCTTGGCTGTAGCCGTAGCTTGTGGCTGTGAATACATCTCCAGCACTTTCGCTTTCAGTAAATCGAACAGCTCCTCAGCCTTCTTGCAGTCGATGGTGGCCGGCCCGTGCGGTGCGACCGAATCGAGCAGCCGGTTGATGGTTTTGTCGGCAGCCACAACCCTGTTGTACTGGTGAGATTTAATCGGTACGAGTCGTTTGATTTCGTCGGTCAGGACCAGGGCAAATGAGAGTCCGAAGACGGCGAAATCGAGGCTGGTTTTTGATGGTTTTTTTGGCATTACTCCTCCTTTGTTTTTGACCAATAACAAGTCCCAGGTTCACGCACCACTTCCGGTTCTGCCGGCTCTGGTTCTAATCCCTCTACGTTGTCAATGCGAGCGCCGGGGAAGGTCTGCTTGATGTTAAGAAAACTTGCGGCCTGCTCGGGGGTTGCTCCGGAGTTTTTAATCAGTGCGAGCTCTTTCCCGTCGAAGACGATTTTCCCTTCTGCGACCAAGCGGGCGTATTCGGCCTGGTCGTTAGTGATGTGGATCGTCCTGCCATCCTTGGCAGTGACCACGTGGACCAATGGCTCAACTGTCGGAGCGGCCTCGGTTATCTCTGCTTTTCCCGGCTTCGTTTCTGTCTTTACTGCTTCCGTTTCCACTTTTACTTGTTTCGGCTGCAGAGACACCGGAAGTCCTGCGAGTATCCAGGCCCTGATATCGACGCCCTGTTGATATGCTTCCCCGGGATCCTTTCCCACAGGCACCGGCCAGCGGACGGCTTTCTGGTGGTAGTTTTCCCGCCACCATTTCCAGGCCTTGAGCCCGGCTTCGTCAGCATCGAGCGCGACCAGGATGACGACTGCTTCATCCAGGGCCCTGACTGCGGCTTCCTTGGGCTTGGCGCTGCTGGTGCCGAGCGGGATGGTGGAGGCCATGTCCCCAGCCAGATGATCCACCAGCAGGCCGTCCAGATCGCTTTCCACGATGACGGCGACCTGGTGACCCGGTGAGAGGACAACAACGTCGTTGCCGGAGCCAGGCACCCAGTAATAGCGGGAACTGTCTCCAATCACCTCATCGCGGCGGATCCGGACACGGTGCAGGTGAGCCCCGAAGAAAAAGGGGATGACTATGCCTTTCGGCAGCCAGAGTTTTTTCGGCTTGCCGTTTTCCTTTATTTCTACCGGCAAGCCCCAGGAGGATCGGTCGCGGTAATTATCCTGGGGGAGTATGCCGAGGTGATACTTGACGACAGCATCATGATCGAGGCCACGGCCGGAGAGGTATTCGAGCTTTTCGGCTGAGGCGAGCAACTGGTCATGGGCATACGCCACGAGCTTTTCCGCTTTGCCCCTCCAGATATCAGCCGGGCTATCGGCTACCGCAGGTCGGTTTTCAGTGGCAGGAACTGCCGGGACGGTGGCGGTTGTGGCGTGCTCGCGGTGCGGCTGCGGTGTTCCGGTGCATTTTTCTCTCACTACGCAGTCTTCTTTTCCACACTCCCGGCCAACCCGGGCAAAGGCTTCCTTGCAGGAGAGGCTTTCGAGCACCCGCAGTGCCTCGATGTCGTCGCCGTTCCATTCGCACTGCCGACACCAGAAGGAATTCCTTTCCGGCCAAACGATGAAGCGGTCATTGCCGCCGCATTTCGGGCAGGGGCCATGGTACTCGCCGCCCTTGGAGCTGGAGACCTTGTTGTATCTGCCATGATTTTGGAACAGGGAGAGGAGACTCATTTTTCTATCCTTTGAATGCTGGACGATTATTTTTATTTTCAATCATCCAAAATCGTCCATACAGAATAAAATCAATACCTTTGGACGATTGGATGATTTTTCCATATTTCTTAAGATGTTTCATTTTAGTCTCTCTGTATGCTTATCTCGGTATAGGTAAAAGTAGTTTTGCGTGCGCACACACGCGAGGGAAAATCGTCCAATCGTCCAAAGTGCTTAATATCATTACTGGATGATTGCTTTTCAATCGTCCAAAATCGTCCAGAATCATCCGCCCCTCCCCTTTGGCCAGGCCAGAAAAGAGGCGGATCATCCGCCGGAAAGCAATGACAGGTCGGTTACGCGGATCCCGTAGTAGATGCGATCGCCGGTGTTGTTCTTCTGAAAGCCTTTTTTGTCGAGAGACAGTGCAACTTTTTTCTTGCTGGGCAGGTACTTGTCGTCTTTGCGATCGTCGATGTTGTTTCGGAACCAGGTCCGGAAGTTGGAGTACACATCCCTGAAGTACATCCAGTCGTCAGGATTGGTGATGTCGCACGATGTTTCGATGAACTGGCCGAGGGTGTCTTCCGATAGGCGCAGTTGCTCGATGTCCGCCTTTATCCGTTTGGGCGGGACCAGGCCGTCACGCTGCCAGAGTAGGCAGCCGCGTACGAGCCAGGCTAACACCCAGGGGAGATTATCGAGCAGCCGGCCGGGGAGTCCCGGATCCTTTTTACGATATATTTCTGCGTTGTGCGGATCCTCGCGGGCCTTGATCTCCGGATCGTCGACGTAGCGCAGCGGGTAACGGATAAAGAGGAGTCGCTGCAGGAGGGCAAAATCTTTGGTGAGCCCTTGAGGTATATCGTTTGTGTAGAGGAATAGGGTGTGAGTAGGACGAAAGTTGATCTCAAAACGATCATGGGGACTCCTGGCCGTGACGGTGTCGGCGCCGGTGAGGCGCTTGACTCGGCCTGCCGAGATACGTTGCCCTTCGTCGGTTTCCGAGGCGATGACGAAGCGGCGGCCGTAGAGGGACATCATGTCTGCGGAGGGCCCTGCTGATGAGCGGGGGTTCTTCTGTTCGAGGATCATTTCTGGCTGGATGGACCAGGCGAGCTCGCCGAGGGCCGCCTTGATGGTTTCGAACATGGTGCCCTTGCCGTTACGGCCGTCGCCCAGGGCGGTGGCGATAAAATGCTCAGTGGTCAGGCCGGTTATGCTGTAGCCGAAAAGACGGTGGACGAAGGCAATGACATCTTGTTCATCCAGGTGGATTTCGCTGACGAATTTTTCCCAGGGTGGAAAGCCGAAGTTTTCACCGGTCTGGAGGTAGTCCTGGCAGTCAGGAAAGTCGACGGGTACGGCGGTTACCAGGTAGTCACCAGGGCGGCCGGGAAGGAGCCGGCCGGTACGGAGATCGACCACTCCATTTTTGCAGGGCAGCAGCCAGGGTTGCTGGTCTATTTCGTCGCCGACGATGGCGAGCGAGTCGTTTCCGATCTTGTGTGACCACTCCAGGCAGTTCTTTGCTCCGCGCACACTGCGAAGTCGGTCGACTCGGCGGGTGTAGGCTTTGCGTTCGTCCGTGTAGCGGCTGGCTTCGTAAGCTGCTTTTGCTGCAGCCGTGCGGGCGGCGTCTTCTCCTTCGGTGTCTCCGGAGTTTTTGCAAGCGGTTGCAATGTCATCTTGCTGTTTCTTCCGGTCTCGCGCTTCGTTTATAAGAGGCGTGATCCGCTCGACCTCCCGAAGGTAAATGCTTGCCACGTCTTCAACACAGGCATGGGACAGGTCCAGCTTGTCATCTTCCCAGTGGACACCGTTCCACCACATCCATCTATTTGTCCGCTTGACATAGATGATCTTGTCGCACATGAGACGGGCCAGGAGGACACCGTCCCCTCTCTCGTTGTTGAGGAGACACTGGCGGACGGCTCTTCCGTCGATAGTGGGCGGGCCGCCGCTGTCCTTGGGTTCTTCGGGTGGCAATGCCGCCTCTTCTGCCTGTCGGCGGGCTTCAACTTGTGCGCGGATATCGATGATGTTGGAGGGTAAATCAGGCACCGGCGCCTCCAGAAAAGCGGTTTCTCCAGGCACGGACGGTGTCGGAAGTGATGCCAATGAAGGATGCTATCTTCTGGTTGTCGGATGAATGCTCGATGAGGATGCGAAGCAGGAGGAACTGGCTGCACGAAAGCCGGGACTTGGAGAGGACGGTGTTTGTCCGCCAGCTGCCACACCAACCACACCTGGTACAATGGATCCGGCGGCCAGCTCGCCAACCGTCAACGACACGGTGCGAAAGCTGAGCCTTGCAGCGGGGGCAAACCTCCTGCACACCCAGTTGCTCCATCACCAGCGGGCGGGACGAATCCTCTAACATGTCGAAAATACGGTGATTTTTCATTTTTCCACCAGAAACCTAAAATTTATATGGAGTCATATACCGGGAGTCTTGTCGCCCGTGTTGGCCAATACCCTGGGAAGGACCCGCTACTTTATCAGGCCCTGCCGCTTTAGTTCGTGGTTGAACCGCTCATCGAACTTCTCTCTGATGAACTTCTGCAGCGGTTCGAGGACTTCGCGCTTCCTGATCATCGTTGCGACTGATATCATCTTGCGCTCGTAGACAGGCAAACGCCCTCCACCCTTGTGCCGGGAGAATACTCCGAGGTGATAACCCGCAGCACCGCTTTTACCGAACTTGACAGCCGAGAAAAACGCCCTGAGTCTGGTCACCCTGCCACCACGAAGCGTTTGAACCTGTACTCCTGTCCGGTCCTTTGCCGTGCGTCGCGTAATCCGTGAAGACTTCCGGTTCATCTTCACCAGGGTGTTACCCTTAAAACGGAACTCTGTCGCACCTAAATACGCCAGGCTAATCCCGCCGCTCATGAAATAGATGTGGGCGGTCAGGTCAGAGCCAATATATCCAGACGTCTCGATCCTGTCCTTACCTGAGCTTTTCTTAAGCAGGTCACTCTGTTTGATGTTCCAGATCTTTGACATTCGTCTGACAGATTCAGTTTTGGCCTGAGTCTTTACTCTGTTAAGAGCAGACTTTGCCGCCTTATCAACCTTCTTGGGGTCGAGATTCTTCAAAACTTCCTTAATCCCCTTCACCTCGATACGGATCATCTGGATAGCTCCTCCCGGGCAGAGAGGGGCGCGGGGGCGGAATAGTAATCCCTGGCCCTATTCTTGGCTTCCACGCGAGCAAACATCTTCTGAACATACTTCTTGCCGCGTTGCGCTTCCATAATCCGCCAGTAGGTCTCAAGTGAGTGGGTCAGATCCACCATCTCTTCAATGATGCGATCAAAGGGCCCATCCTCGTCGAGAACAGCTTCCTCAACCTCCATGACCTCGCTCATAATATGATCAAGCTGCTGTCCGCCTGTATTCACGCGAACAAAGATCGTCTCAGGGAAATTGTAGACAGGAAGGTTGTGACTCATATCATGCCACCCCGCGCAGTTTGCCCGACACCAACATCGAGCACAGCTCCAGGATGTCGCCTGGCACGTCGTCGCTGATTGCTTCCAGGTCCACCAAGAGGCCGGGCCGGGCGCTGAAATCGAGGAAGATTCCTTCTGTCTTTACTTCTGGGGGGGGGGTGATCATTGAAAGGAGGGAACGGGTGCTCCTGGTGTGTGCGGGCCTATCGACTGGGTGATAGTCCAAGCCATCGTAACTCTCTGCGAGATCTGCGAAAGTATTTCCGGTTGATTCTGGTAATTCGGACATTTCCTCAACAAAAGGAGTCTCCCGTACTCTCCTTCGAGCAGCGTTTTTCTTCGCTTGCCGCAGGGCGTCATAACAAATCCGGCAAAGCCCTTTGGCTATTATTTCTTTATTCTTTTTGCACTTTTCACATATTCCCACAACGCCCACAATAACCTCCCCCTTCTCACCTTTCAGGCCTTCACAACCCAGGCAAAGGATATGTTCATTCTCGCGGTTCACGGCACACTGACGCAGGGTGATACGCGCATGCATCGGTGTGCAGTCATGAAGAGCTAGCTCAATCACCAGATGCCCCTTTTAAATGCCATCGACACCTTAAATCCCCGCGTGAGAATCCGGTCCGGCGGCGTAATGTCTCCACGCCTTGCCAGTTCTGCAATCTCCTTGGGAGACAACGTCCTCACCTTGGATGCAGCGGTTGGCTGAGTGATCTTGTCGAGTTCACGAAACAGGTTCATTGGCCACCTCACTCTCTATTTCAGTCAGGCGCCTTGCAACCCTCTCGCAGGCAACCACACAGACAACCTTTTTGCCGCAACCTGGGCAATTACCCCGACGCAACAGCTTCCGGGTAAACTCAATCACGTACCCAGCGGCATACAGGATCAAAATAGCCACCATGGCCAAAATTAGGTACGGGTGTTTTTTAATGATCTCCCACATGCTCGGTAAAATCATGTTGGCTGCCCTCCGAGGATCTCGGCGAAATCATCGCCATAGAATGCCAGCATGCACGCGATATGCGCTCCGTGGGATACCAATTCGGCACCCGTTAGGCTGAAAATTGGCGGCTCATCATCCTGATTCACAACCTCCCGGCAAATACTGCAAACCGTCTTCATGCGTACCTCCTGTGTTCCCGGATCAGGAACAGCGTGCAGCTGCTCAACCTCTCCAAAACCCTGGCCCGCATATTCGAAAGATCATCTGATAGCAAAATCTCCCGGCAGACCGCATCACGCACCGAACAACCATTCCAAAACTCACACTCGTCGCACATGGATGCCTCCTTGTGACAACCTATGCGTGGCAGCAACCTGGGCAGCGGTATCAACTCCAACCACACCCCAGGCTACCACCACCATTACGGCCTCTGATGCATTGGCGTCTTTAGCAATTTGTCCTCACACTTAACCCAGAGATCCACATCGTAGAGGGTGTAGTTGCCACCAGGCCCACCTTTTACCGGCCAGTAAGGGTCCGTAAAATCCAACTTGACTTTGAAAGGTATAGGTTTTTTCTTCAAACCGAATTCCTGCTGATTCGAGTATTTGCTTTGCTTTCGGATCGTGGCATAAAGCTGCATCCCTTCCTCCTTTGCCGATAACATGGCCGGTCTCTCCCGGCTGTCACGCCTTGCCGACGGCGGCGTTCCCCCCGCTGGCGGGACTAGGCGGCTGCGCTTGACCTTGGTCTAGGGGAGCTTTACCGCAGCTCACTCCCCAGGTACACCCTCGCCCGTACTGCGTCCCTCGTTGTTGTGGGTATATGTAACCCCCTCAAGCGTACATTTCCTTAGGCGACCAAGCCGGATACTCCTTTCGAGTTTATTCGCCGGAGGGGAAACTTGGTAAAAAGAGGCGGCGCGAGCGGAGGAGCTCGCTGCCCGGGTAAGGAGAGGGCAAACCCGGACGCGCCGCCTTACTGGTCAACTATTGGCTCCAGGTCGCAACAACCGCTGCCCGGTCTGCTGGGGACAGCTCGTATTGCTCCTGGTGCTTATCGATTGCAGCTACGCAGGAATTACCAACCAATCCGCCCAGGACGAAGAGGATCACATAGGGAAACAGTTGTCGCAACAGATCAAGCACCAGCGACTTTCGCCGCTTCCTCACGTAGTAGCACATGCCCTGTCCTCCTGATCCAGCCGCGCCTTAATCTTTCGAATAAGGCGGAACAGCGCATCAACGCGGATCTGTTCCGCTTCTGACAAATCATCCCAGGTCAGCTTGCGCTTGGGTGCCATCTCATTACTCCTCGTCGATCATCTGGATAACGGACATGATCTGCTGGATAACCTGGAACCCCTCCAGCTCTATCTTCTTCCTCTCAGCAGGGGTGATCCGGCCATCCATGATTGCATCCGAAAAAGCGGAAATATACTCACCGAACTCCTTCACGCACTGGTGAGATTGCCGAACGATATCCTTTGTATTGGAAAGACCTGCGGGAAGGGGGATCACCATGAAATTAAACCGGTGAGCCAGATAAAGGATCGGGGCCATTGCATTCTCTTTCGACTGGCCCTCGATAATAGCAGCGCGGATAACGGTCTCCAGGCGATCAAGGGGGTTCAGTGTGCCGCTGTCTTCAAAATCAGTGGCCGGCTCTTTCCATTTTCCAACCAGGCTGACGCTCTTCTGAATAGCTTTTGCCACTGCCACTGTATTTCGGCCTATGCAACGCTCCATCGCCTCATGACTTTTCATCACAATCCTCCGTTACGATCAGGGAAAAACCCTGTAATATACTTTTGACCGATTACAGGCAAACTGTAATCATGCAGCCTTGTCTTCGTCCTTGAAGACCAGGTAGCCACTCTCATTCAGGTCCTTCACAATCGCCTTGAAAGCATAGCCAGTCTCGCAGGGGTACGTTCCCGAAAGAATGCGAAGCACAGTCGGCGCCGCATGACCCCTACCCTTGGCCCACCTTGTCAGGTTAAGGCCTGCATCGATCATCTTCTGTTTTGTGGCACTGAAATCAATTTTCATTTTGGTTATTTCCTGTTATAGTTTTCCGATAAGTTGTAATTTGATCCTTTTCGGGAGGTCCTGTGGACGGATTTATCAGAATTCTCATTGATGCCGACCCTGAACGAAGCATCCACTTCAAAGTCTGTTATGAACTTGGCGCTAATAATTCTGTCACGGTCGAATTCAAAAAAGGCCGGGCGGAATGTGCCGGACTTACTATGTCCGATCTTGAGAATCTGGGCCGTACCGCCGCAAAGTTTTTATTACAATCAGCTCTAGATCTTCGGCCAGTAGCCAAAGAATAATTTTCCTGAGAAGCTTTTTCATGGCGTCCTCACGTATTTGCTTGTGGATTAAACTTACTTTTGGTGTCCATTTCGTAATTGATATAGTGCCACTATAATTGTTAGTCCACATATGTCAACAGAAAAATTGATAAATATGAACTTTGAATTAGTAATAAACAGATTAAAACAAGCGCTAAATCTTAAAAAAGACAGTGATATCGCTGACTTGCTAGGATTTACTAAAACCACTTTTTCTCAAAGAAAAAAAAGAGGCGCCCTTCCTGTTGACAAAATTAAACTAATTTGCAATGAGAATAGCCTGAGTGAGGATTGGATATTTAATGGGACAGGCGAAATGTACGTCAGTGAGCCCATTCACCTGCCCTACGGCGATCTGCCCCAGTTAAGCGAAAGCCAGCTGGAAGCAGCCCGCATCCTCGGGATGCTCAGCGTTGAGGACCAGGCCAAGATGATCGATAGCATGAAAAAGGAAATAATCGAGCGGTTGACCGGCAAGAAAACGGCGGAGTGATAATATTGTTTTTTTGTGATATTGTTTTATCAGGTCAGATGGAGGATTTTGGTTATGGGCAGAAAAGCACATATAAGGGAACGGAAAAAAGGGACACGGCCGGCCTTATCACCAAGCCAGCTCATTGTGCGCTGCTTTGCCGAGCGCAAAGGCGACGTCTGGCAGGCCTTCTGTCTGGAATTCAACCTTGCTGCACAAGGCGGCTCTTTCCATGAAGTCCGACGTAAGCTCCACGAGCAGATCGATCTTTACCTTATTGACATCCTGGAGGGAGATGACCGGCAATTCGCGGACCAGCTGTTGAACAGGAAAGCGCCACTTGCCATTCGCTCCCGCTATCACTTCTATAAAGCCATGCGGAAAATAATTGATGCCAGAGACGGTCTCGGTCGCATTTTCACCGAAGTCATGCCCCTTACCTTGGCAGATCGTCATGCATGAGTTCAAAACACCCGCCACTTACCAGCAGGGATGTTAAAAGAGGTCTTACAAAGCTCGGCTTTGCGTTCAGAAACCAAAAGGGCTCTCACGAGCAATGGGTAAAAATCGTCGACGGCAGGATATTCAAGGTAACCGTTGACTGCCCGAAAGAGCCCTTTACTCACGACTTGATCAAATCCATGGCCTCTCAGGCTGGAGTTTCGAAAAAAGATTTTTACGCGGCATGTAACGATTGAAAGCGGGGATCATTCTCCGCTTTTTCCATTTTGTCAAACGCAGCTCTTCCAATCAGAATGAACGCTACATGCAACGGCAAACCAGACAGCCACACCGCCCGAATATCGCGCAATCTCTCAGCATCGGAATAATTCACCATTACACAGTGCGCAGCCGGATCGTTCATGGTTCTCTCCTTTTTTGTAGGTTAATTACAATTAAACTGTATTTTGTAACCAAAAAAGCAACCCAAACCCTGTAAAATAAGAATAGCTTGTCATATTCAAACGGGTCAATAGTATGGGGGCATGAACACCGACACACTAGGAAATCGCATCCGGACCATACGGAAAGGCCAGCGCCTCACACAAAAGCAATTTGCCAAGCGGCTAGGCGTGTCCAGCTCCAGCGTATCATCCTACGAAATCGGCGATTCACTTCCTTCGATTGAGGTCCTGATCAAACTGGCAGAGATCGGAGAAGTCTCCTACGATTGGCTCCTGGCGGGGTGTTATATGGCCAGGGATCCCCAGAACAAAATCATTCAGATCACCAAAGAAGAACTTGAACTCCTCAAGCTCTACCGGATCGCCACACCCGAGGACCGTGAGATCATCAAGCGTGTCGCTGAATTGACTACAAAACCAAATCCCTCCGACCAGTAGCACCTTCCCTATTGCTTCACCATAATTGCAGACATTAACGACAGCAAGCACCGAGCCACAAAAATAGTGTATCTTCATGATTTAATTAAAACCTGTACCATTTTGAATTTTTGCCGATAGAATAATAAGGGCTTTTTCTCGAAAATATTGTGCAAAACGGTACACGCACTTTCACATACATAGAAGCATCACATTTGAGCAATGTTAAAAAATAAGACAGAATTAGAGTTTTGTGATATAAATTACCGTATCTGCGAAAACCTGCAGCGAATCAGGAAGGAACGCGGACTATCTATACAAGCGCTCGGGAAAATGTCCGGTATCCCCTACCTGAGCAGGATAGAAGGTGGAAAAAAAAGGGCAGGAAAACAGGTGGTGACCAGATTGGCCGAGGCGTTACAAATCGACATAGCGGAGTTCTACCGTTCACCTCGAAAACCGGCAGCCCGAGCCGAACAGTTACTCCAAATCTTCGAAACACTCAGCCAGGAAGGGCAAACCCTCCTGATCGAGTCCGCAAAATCTATAGCCGCATATGAGATGCGGTTGAAATGGAGAGAATGACCGTTCTCTAGAGGGTTTTTATGAACGATAGGTGGGTTGGTTGTACCAAAATTATTTTACTTCTTACAATATTTTGCGGCACTGCCTATATGAGCCTAAAGGATCAGAAGCCTTTGAGTAAACCTTTTTCCTACTCAGCCGACATCATCGCCCAACAGCCCGAACGACAGCGTCTCATCGACAAAATTATTTATGTACATCACGGCTTCACAAAAATTGACGACAGAGGAGATTTTGCCCGCGTTTTCGTAACAAGATCATTTTTATCTCAAGATTTCGACACCAGAAAGAGCCTCATAACTCTCGTTCAGTCTTATTACGCAGTTAATAACAATGTCCCCGCCGAAGATTACTCCGTTGTTGTCCATGACAGCCTTTCTGGAAAAGAAATAGGGACCCTTCAGCGCGGCGAACTTTCGATGGATAAATAGCCACGCAACTAACGTAAGTCGGTTAGACAACCAAAGGAGGCAGGTATGAAACGATTAGTAGCACTCGCCCTTTCTGTAACACTTACTGCCAGCTTAACCCCAGCGTGCTGGGCAAACGATGCCCCTGTCGAAAACGAAGTCGACGGCGGATCCTGGGCTGCTGCCGGGATGAGTGACGTGATTTATATCCCGTCCAAAGCAGCAAGCTGTGCAATGAGCGGTGTCCTGTGGCTTGCGGTAATGTCTCTTACAGGCGGTACCAAGTACAAGATGGCCGGTAATTTCGTCCATGACGCCTGCACCGGCAAATGGGTCATTAAGGGCGAGGATATGGTCAAAAATGAAAAAGAAGACTGGTTTTTGGAAGATTAATGACTGCAGCAATCTACATCCGAAAATCTCGCAAGGACGGTGACAAGCCAGGTCAACGGCTCACCGTCCAGCGCGAACAGCTCCCCGCATACGCCCGATCCCAGGGCTGGCAAATCGAAATCTATGACGACGGCCACGCCTCGGCCGCTCGCGGCAAAACCGAAGATCTCCAGGAGCGCGCCCGCCTCGAAGCTGACATCCGCTCCGGCAAGATAAACATCATCCTCACCATCGAGCTTTCCCGCCTCTCCCGAGACGATTCCCTGCAGGACTATGTCGCCTGGCTGCACCTCTGCGGCGAGCATCACGTCCGACTCGCCACCATGTCACGGATCCTCGACCCGGCCCAGCACTCCGACTGGATGCTGCTGCTCATGGAAGGCGGGTTTTCCTCGGTCGAGATGAAGGTCGTGCAGTCCAGAATGAAAGAAGGGCGCGACCAGGCCCGCAGCACCGGTAAATTCCTCGGTGGCAAGACTCCACCGCCCTACATCTACGACAAGAACACCAGCAAACCAGTCATCGACCAGAAATCCCTGGTCACTATGAAACAGGTCTGGGCCCTGGCCGAAACCATGAGCGCCCGGCAAGTGGCAATCAAGCTCGGACTGCCGCACATCTCCGTGCGAAGGGCAATCGCCGATGATCGGCTGCTCTACTACCAGGCGCTGCGCCTGGATCCCTCTGGAGGTGACCACATCATCTGCGAATGGGAACCCTGCATGGACTCCGCCCAGGCGGAACGAATCCGCTCGCACCGGCGAAGCGGCAAAAAAGGCTACACGCGAAACACTGCCGCCAGCCTCCTCAGCAATCTAGGGCTGTACGTTTGTGGCTATTGCGGCCGATCTATTCGGTCATGGTCACCAACCACGCGCCAGGCCTATGCCTATTACGGCTGCAAAGCCAACGAAACCGCCCGGCTGTGCGACAAATCCCGCATGCACCAACAAACCATCGTTGACGAACGCATCACCACCAACCTGCTCGGAACCCTCGCGGACCTGGATCAAATACAAGAATTCTGGACCACTTCTCAAAGCGCCGAAAATGCCCCACAATCGGCCGCCGCCCTCGACGAAAAGGAAACCCTGCTCGCAACCAAAAAACAGCGGCTGGTGGCAGCCGTGGCCGACGGGGTAATTGATTTTGCCGACGCCAAAGCAAAAAGGCTCGAAATCGAAAAAGAGATCGAAGAGATCCAGAAAAAGAGAGTCGAGATAAGCGCCGGCCAGATGCAGGAACCAGACTGGGACGCCCTCACCTATCTCGGAGCCAACTGGGACCGCCTAGACATAACCGAACAACGTTCCGCGGTCTCGGTTTGCATCAAGAAAATACGCCTCTACGCCAACTATGCAATCATCGACTACACCTTCCGCAGAGACTCCAGCGGCAACACAACCGCAAGAATCCACCTACCCCCACCCGCAAAATCCGGCCCCAAGTCTACAAAATGCAACAAGCCGTTATCATTGAATAAATCGGATATTTCAGAAAAGTTAAAAACTGACAATGTAGAGCAAAAGACACAAAAAAAGCCGTAAGGTCAAAACCTTACAGCTTTTTTATCTACATTCGCGCTCTACTGCTCTACCAACTGAGCTAAGGTGGCAGGTAATTATCTTTTAACCGCTTGATAATTAAATGTTTTAGGAAGGTTTTGCCCTACAAATGACCCCTGCGAAGCCGCATAAGTTCGTTGTATTGCTTCTTTGTACCTCAATCCCCGGCAGGTGTCAAGTTATCACTGTAAAGCCTCGCCTAATAAGAGTTTGCCGGCAATTTGTAGCATGGAAGTTAAGCCAGCCCCGCAACATCCCCATAAACCACATTACTGAAAGAGACGCTAAAAGCATCATCAGACTCAATGGACCAGCCAGTGTGCAGCCCTAGACCGAAATGCTGCAAGTTGGCGGCGGTAAAAGTTAAGCTTGCCGATTGCCTCATCGTCCAAATAGATCCATCAGGGCTATCGTAAAAATACACCGTACTGCCTACCAGTTTTACGGCAATCCACATCGGCGCAGTCTGACTATTCAGGTTATTGTTGTAAGTCGACGTCCAGCCAGAGCTCCCTGTAAAATCCCATACTCTAGATAAGGCGTTGTATGAATAGAGTATTGCAGACCCTCGACTATGAACTCCTGCAAAATGGTGATTGTCATATATATCCTTGAAAATCACCCCGAATCCACACCATTCGTCAGTTTCAAGGGAGAATGCTTCCACTTTGGCCTTGACCGCAATATTGGCCAGACCAGAACCGTCTCCAACGGACGCTATCATTCTGGGTGCTCCACCGGCACCATCCATCGTCAGCGTAAAACTAGTGTCATTCCCTGCCATATCAGAATTAGTAACGGAGGTATTCACCACTTTTGTATAGGTAAGAACCCCACCACTACCGCCGCCGCCACCAATCACCATCCTACCCCGACGACTAAGAGGCATGGTGCCACCCCGCGTCCCACACACTATCAATCCTGGTCATCTCTACCGTAATTCTGCCACCAGACGTAACATCAGTGGTGTCAATGGTGGCTCCTTGTACCGTAATTGAGGAGGGAACCGTCCCGGCCATCTTCAGGCGCACAGTGGCAGAACATGCTTTACCTGCGGCGGGTAGATTAGTAAAGGTCAGTGTGGTATCCGTACTTGCCGCGATGGACACAACGAAAACATTCCCTGCCGAATAGTCCAAGTTGGCGGTGCCGCTAGTGGCGTCAACAGAGACCTCAGTCTCGCTGTACCCTGTGAGGATGATGCCATTGCCGACTGTGGCCGGATCATAAAGTGCCGACCATTTCTGCCTAATTGCCGCAGCATAAAACTCGTCGCTCGTTGTGTTGCGGTAGCCGAGGACAACCCTGCCGAGTGCCAGGAAGTTGGAGGCTGCCGACGTTGTGACTGCCGCTTTCGCCACTGTCAACACCGCGTCGTTGGTCTCGCTCAGTATAACGTAGCAAAACTCATTATCTGCCAGCGTGACGCTGCCGGCTGCCACCGTGTTCTGGATCGCCAGTCCCGCAGCCGAGTTGAATAATATTCTCAACGTTGCCGACCAGGAGAAAACACCGGTCGCCTTATTGTAGGATAAATCACCATCGCAATGAATGATCCTGTTCTGCTGATATGTGAGTTGTTTGTCCAGTTCCGCAAGCGGTGTGTTAAAGTGTGCCGCCTTAAATTGCAGGACTCCGGCAACAAGATTTGTGAAGAAATTTGCCATTGATTACCCCCTTTACATTATCATTTCGTCTGCGTTGCGTAAAAGTATGTTACAGAAACCCACAAGCCCCGTACCTTCCAGAATCACCTTGAAGACAGGGCTTACATCACCTGGGTCTGCATGCCCTCTTGTATAGGTGATTATGGCTGATCCTGATGATAAATAACTGGTCACCTTGGTTGAGGAACTTTGGGTGCCGATGGAAAGCGTTCCGTTCCCGGAGACAAACTCCACGGACAACAGGCTTGGGCTGTTAAAAGTGTTGCCGTATTGATCCTTGACCGTCACGGTGATTGTTGTTGATAGCTGGTCCCAGGCCAGATCATTGTCGGCTACGACAACAGTCAAGCTGGCGGCCCGCCCCTGGCTGAATTTTTTACCGATATCGCCGGCCTTTATGCTTGTTGTTCCAGGAGCAACCAGCAGGTAGCCGCAGAGCAAATGACCCGTAGGGGCGGCCGGCATGGCCGGAGAAGCGGAAGCCGTCCCGGCTACGTAATCAATAACCAGATCCGAACCGATAACTATGATGTCATAGCGGTAAGTTCCGGCAGCGGGGGCGGCGTTGATAACTTTAACGGCGGCAAATGTATCGGCGTAAATGTCACTATCCGCATATAAATTTGAATCCGCCGTAAAATAGCCGGTGTTGAAAACTGCACCTGAAAAACGAACTTGGCCGATCCTGACAGCTACAAACATGCCTCCTGCCGGCGAAAGGGTGAGCCCCGAAATGATAGCATCCTGAGGAGTTGGCGGGGTGGGGGCGGCAGAACCGGACATGGGCGTGGGGACGGCAAATCCGTTTCCGATAACCTCTATTTTGTGCCTGTTGCCCGCAGCGTGTTGTATCCTGACAGCATTTCCCGGTTTCAGCCAAACTGGATTCTTCTCCTGATTCTCGGGATAGTTTGCCACTAACAGGGTGTCGCTGCCCAGGATCTTGACGCGGCATCTTTTATTATCGATGATATCCCACAGTATCGCATCGCGGGTTTCTATATGGTAGACTGCTTCCTTCCGTATTCTCTGCCGGATGATGCGGTTTTTCAGCTGTCGTAGCGCCATTAAATCACCCACCCATCAATCGTGTCGGTAAAATATCCCTCTCCGCCGTTCAGTGTGGAAGGCTTGTATTTCCGGTTCAGCTTTGTTATCAGCATCTTAATGGTGTTGTCGGTATAGGGGTGAGGCACGGAGATCACGTCTCCGACTTCATCCTTGAGGTGTGCAATCTTGCCGGCCGTAACCCGATTCCTTTGCAGAACCGCCAAGTCACGTTCAAAATCTGCAACATACTGACAGTGTGCAGGAGTAAAGCAGAGAAAACCTTCCTCTTTTTGGGGAATAATCATCCCTAGCTGTTGTTGTAATGCCGTGTCGTCCGCGGTGGCCGAGTAGTCTCGCTTTACATAGCCTATGGGTCGCGCCCAGATTTCCAGCTGATAATTTCCAACTGCTGACAGGATGGCGGATATGGTCATGGTTTCCAAGGTACACAGCAACGTGCCGTATCTGATGGTTATGCCCCCTGTGGCACCAACACCGAAAGTCAACACCTCATCAGGAACAAGTGATAAAGCGACTAAAGCACCAACGTGGGCTACTAAGGCATTGGTAAGATTCGGAGAATCGATTGTCACCGTGCAATATTTATTTTCTGTGTCAACGTGGGTTATGGATTCCATCATGTCGTTGTTTCCAAGTGTAAAATCAAAACCCGTTAAAAAATCGGTCATATCAGCCAAGGCAAATCCCATGGATTGCACAGATTCAACGATTACCAGTCTCGGGTATTTGGCCGTCTTTCTCATGTCTTCTGAATAAGGAACTACAAAATCTTTCCTGCCGCCCCACCAGCCAACTGTGCCGGATAAGGTGCCGACCCGCTCCTCATTGTATAGTACTTCTATATCATCTAGGGATTGCCCGGTGACAATAAAGCGGTTTGTCAGGTCGGAAAAGGCATCATTCGGCGTGAAATCGATCAGTTTGCTTTTATCAGTATAAGCATTGCTGACAGCTTTCGTTGTATCGATGCGCCTAGCCTCAACCTTCCCGTCCATATTCATTATGATAAAATACTTAAACCGGTTCGCCAGGTCGTGAACGATATCGGAGAGGTAGGTGTCGATCCACATGGCGTCGAACGTGAACCTATCCGTGAAGGTGGGCAGGTTGAAATCGTCATCGGTCAGCGGAGTGTTGGCCTTGACGATCGCCTTGATTCCGTCATCGGGATAACTGGTGGTCAATTGCGTGGCGGCGATCTGCGCCATCTCCCAGAGGCAGGTGATGTCCTCGCAGGAGACATCGAGGACCGGATACTCGCCACGCTGGTAGCGCAGGGCCAGCTCGCGGATGATATAGACGCCCTGGTTCGCCCAATACTCCACCCCGCCCACCAGCTCGCCGAGTTTGGCCGTGACCGAGCTGCCCTTTGACAGGTAGTAATTGAGGATGGAGGCGGAGTTCTGTGGATCAAAAAGGTGTCCGTGGGACAGTTTGAAATGCAGGGAGCTTGGCGCACCTTCCAGACTCCACTCGAATTCCGTTTCGTCGGTCAGGTATTTTTGCAGGGAAAGTTGCGCTCCGGTTTTTCCCCATGATACCGGGAAGGCTGTGGCGGCATTATCAGTCCAGGTCGCCCATACCGCGTCATCTTCTGTTACAGCAAGCCTTCCGGCCACGTTTTTGTAACCAGAGACGAGGGTTTCTGGTGCACCAAAGGTCCAATCGGTTGTTTTGGTCCCTGTGACATACTTCAGCCGGGTTGCATCGCCACTTCGGGGGAGTAGGTAAAGTATCCCGCTACCCTTTGCACCAAGATAAACGTCGTTGACCGGGTCATAGTCGAGAACATACCAGTTGTTGTCCACTGGCGTCGGTGCCGAGCCGTCAACATTGTAATCTACATACTCCCACGAATAGTTTTCATAGTTGAAGACAACGGGATTTTTATATGCAGCGATGATAAATTCCTTTGTGGCTTCGCACTTTCTCATCGCCCCATAATAAGGAACACTCCCCGGAGGTGAACTTGATCCAAACAAATTCTCCCTGGGCAGATCATAGGGGGAAATGTGATACATCATATTATCGTTTACGAGGTTGATCTCCAGAATATGATATTTATATGTCTCGCCAACCGAATTAGAACCCACCGGAGTGCAAAATATTGTATTGCCGACTAAATGAGCATCCATGACACCGCCAGCAGGGAAATTCAGAAATGATGATTTGTAATAGGACTTATAGATCGCGTTATTATTAATATCAATGACGTGGAGACTGCCACCCCATGTGGCGCTTGCCCCCCAAATCAGCAACATACTCTCATCGGGGTAAACTCTAAAATTGGTGGCCCATTGATCGTTGCCGTGATTTATGTTTACGGTTGCAAGCGTGGTAAAATCGTAAGTCGGGCCGGTCTGGTCAAGGTCGATATAGCCAAACTGATATGCTGAGTGATAAATATAGGTATTGGGCATGTGGACATAAAGCCTGTTGTTCACGGTGTCTACCCATGCGCCTTTAATGACGGTAGTTCCACCAACAGTGTACGGTGTCCAGTTTACATTTTTTTCATGGCCAGCCCCATAGCCGGAAGTTTCATCTGTAAAGAAAAACGATCTGTGATTATCGTTGTCAAAATCAAGTAAACAAACACCGGACCACTTAACTATCGGCATCAACCCGAGAGCACCGTGTTGCCTGCCGGGGAAAATATTCGTGCCATTCATAAAATATGCGGGTATAGCTGGAACATTTAGGCCGCTGTAACATTTGTCAATGGTCCATGTAGCTAGGTCTATTTTTGCCCCGCCCTTGAAACCGCCGCTATAGGACATGACATATAGCTTCCCGTTTGCGCTATCCAGCCACTGATCTGACACGGTGAGTGTTTGCCCACTGGCAACGCCCACCACCCAACCGGTAGTGTCTTTTGTCATTGACAGGTAGGAGTTGTATTCGTGCATGGCAATGAACAAGGAACCATCGGATTTCTGTACAACATCGGGGAAATAATAATCTCTGCTTTTAAGTGTTGTGTCTGTCAAGGGCAACACATCTACCCAGGTGATCATATCTGTGCTGGTGGAATAATAGATATTGTAAATACTGCCCGTGTCATCGATGTACGCCTGATAGGACAGAAACATCATGTAGGAGCCATCGGTTAATTTCGTGACCTTCACGTCACGGATAATCGAACCTGCCGTTAACCCACCAACTGTTACTGCGCTTTCCGCACTCCAACTAGTGAAGTTTGTGGACGTTATCATCACAAGGGAGTTGTCGGCCCTCCTGTATACCAAGACAAAATCATTATCAGCACGTTTCACAACTGATATACATTGAATAGCTTCAGCGGTATTCCAAATGGTACTGCTTGAGATTTTAACACCGGAAGAATTAACAACGTGGGCGTAAAGACCTTTTGACCAGTTAGGGTCATTGAATACCACAATGCCAATATCTCCACTGGCATTCAACACCACGGCATCGAGCATCAACCCATGCGAGGAATAGGTATAATCCAGTGCCGGGATAACTCGGTTTCCGAATGCCGTCCTGTCCGCATCAGAAAAAGCTATACCTATTCCAGCATTACCCCCGTTGTAGTCAACATTGTGTATGAGTGCTATCCGGCCATCAGGCATGACCAGCATTTTTGGGTATCTTTGTGTGCCACTAACCGGGATGACCCCGGGATTTTTCGGGAATGGCAAATCGTCAACACTGCGGCGGACGATCAGGTCGCAGATCGGGTGACGGGATTGGCTGGATTGCGCGGCGAGCAGGGTTTCGTTGAGGGTTAGTGCCATTAGGCCACCTCGGACATGATGAGCAGGGCTAAGGTGACGTTTTTCCTGAAGGTGGTTGAAACATTGTTCCGGAGGATATGATACTCGCCATCGAGCGCTATCAGGTTGACGTTGTAGGTTTTGCCCTGGTCGTCGTTGGGGTTGAACACCAGGACGGCATCCGCGACATAAAGGGCATCGAGACTGACGAATTCATCGGCCGGGAGAAAGTCCCAGATGAGCGGGATCTCTTGCCCGGCTATCAGTGGCGGCCAGGAGAAATAGCCGACATTTGAGTAGGTCTCCACCGTGGCGACAGGTTTCTTTGGTCGGATCAGCGGGATGTTTGAGGGGTTGCTTGAAGGGGTCCACGACCCGATGCTGATCAGTCCCATTAGCTGTGCCTCCGTAGTACACGAATTGCCGTCTCTTCCATTTCACGGCGCAGGTCAGAAATCAGGGCTTTGTTGCCGTTTTCTATGGTTATCGGGACATTGGCTGAGAAGTTGTTGGCGGCCCCTGCATATCCCATTCTTTCCCTCGCCATGTCAGCCACGGTTTTAACGCCCTCGCCACGGTGGAGTAGATAGGGTCCAGTTGCCGGGACAAAATCAGTGCCCGTGGCATAGCTGCCCAACAGTGTGTATTTGCCAGAGGACGCCGCACTGGCAGCCCAACCACTGCCGGAAGATCCGGTTCCGGAAGAGCCAAACATCCCAAACAGCCCGCCTAAAAAATCCCCCCAACCACCACTCTTGCCCATCATGCTGGCCATGGTCATTTGAGCCATCGTATCGGCCCACATATCAATCAGTGAGTCCATGAATGAGGAAAAGTAATCAGAGAGGCTTTTCATCTCGCCGCGCATGCCGTCACCGAATACCGACGAGAAGGAACTTTGCATACCGCTCGCCGTACCCTGTGCCATATCCGACATTTGCTGGAAGGTCGAGGGCAGGGTTTCCTTATACTTCTCGATGCCTTCCTTCCAGCCGTCTGCGGCACTGCCATTGTAGGCCTGCACTGCCTTTTCCAGCGCAACGATGCCCTGCCTGGTCTGTTCAATCGCCTGGGACTGGGCCAGCCAACCTGAGGCGTCAGTGGCCTTGTCCATCGTGCCGAGCCACTGCTCCTGGACAGAGAGTAATTCCTGATTGAGTGCCAACCGCTGTTCAGCAGCTTCTGCTTCGCTGATTTGGTTGTAGGCTTCGGCGGTGTCGACCAGGGAGAGCTGGTGCTGAATATCGGCTTCGCGAACCTGCTGCTTCAGTTCAAGTTCTTTGGCCAGCGCTTCTGCCGCCTCTTTTCTCGCTTTGTCCTCCGATTCCCACCATTTTGCCATCTTGACTGAAAATGCCTCCAGTTCTGACGTCTCCATGGCGTAGGCACTTGGTAGGGTTTCGGATTTAGCGGCTCTCTCTTTAAGAGATTTGGTCGCCTTGGGAGGCTTGCCCGAGGGTGTCCCGCCCCCTGCAACGATTGATGTTTTCTTCGGTGCGAATTTGGTCTCGATGTCATTAATCGTAGCGAACGCCGCTTCGTCGATAATGGCCATCTGTCGCTTCAGTTCGTCCCGCCCGGCTTTCGTTATTATCCCTTTCCACTTTGCGTCATTGATGGCTTTCATTTTATCCATGAACGCAAAATATGCGACAGATGCTTGTTGGAGGGTTTTGATAAAATCCACCAAGGGCATGATACCGTTATTGACAATACCGACCGCAATACCGGTGAAAGAGGCTTTTAGCGTGGTCAGGTTATCGTTGAATTGTTCCGCGGCCTTGGCAGCTTCACCGGTAAACACAACACCAAGCGCCCGCGCCTCCGTTGCCATATCGTTCAGGCCACTCGCACCGCTGTTCAGCAGAGGTATGAGATCCGCTCCGCTCCGGCCGAACACTTTCATTGACAGTGCGGTTTTTTCGGCACCGTCCTCCATTGTCGAAAACTTCTCGGCCACATCGCGAAACACATCGTCAGTTTTGCGCAGCGTGCCATCGGTGTTTTTAATCTCTACGCCAATCTCTTTGAATGCGCGAGCTTGCTCTTTGCCACCCAAACTGGCATCGCGCATATTTTTACTCAGCTGTTTCAGGCCCACGCCAAGTTGATCGAGCGACACATCGGCCAGGTCTCCGGCATATTTCAGCTCGGACAGCGCCTCTACAGACACACCGACTTTCTGGGACATCTTTCCCATTTCGTCAGCCGCATCAATAGTGCTTTTGATCCAGGCCGCAAACGCTCCGGCAGATAGGGTCACTCCCAAGCCCGCCATAACGCCAGTCAGTCCCGCGAATTTACCTTTTGCCGATTCGAGGTCTTTTGTCAGCCCACTGAACTGCCCCTTTAGCTCACGAAACGCCTGCTGGGTCTGGTTCAAAGCGGTGATGACTAGCTCGGTTTTATTTTGCTGACCCATCGATTTATCCTCTCGTTAATCCGGACAGGTGGAACACGCCAATGTGAAGTGCTCGCCGAATTTTTGCCTGCATTCGTTCAGGTATTTGCCGTTGCAGTATTCCCCAGCCGTCTGATCCCGTCGGCCATGGCCTGGTTGATGCTCGCCTTCGGGACCATGGCCGAAGAAGTTCAGCACTGCCTCGCGGAACAGCAACTCGCGTTGCCGGTGCTTCCGGTAGGGGAGACACTCTCCGAGAGTGTATCCCCAGAGGATGTCGTCTCGTTTGACAATGTCTCCTCCGCAGAGGATGACGCAGAGTTGGTCGATCCAGTCCCTTTCCCCATCAGTCCCCGGATCTTTCCTATTACCCCCGCCAGCTTGTTTAAAAGTGAAGCTGTCGGGTTGCAGATAAAAAAATCCTCAATTACCTCGAAGGCTGTTTCAGGAGGGATAGACCATTCGAGCTCTTCGGCCAGTGTGGGTAGATCCTTGCCCTTCAGGGCAGTTCCCGCTTCCGTCAAGACAATGGCCAGTGCCTGGTAGAGGCGGTCTTCAAGGGTCTCGATAATTTCCTGAACGGTGAAGTCCTCTGATATTTCAACACCAGCCAAAACTCCCTTGAGCTGCTTGATCTGCCCCAGCACCAACGCCCGCTGGATGTAGGTTTTACCGCCTATTTCATAACTCTTCTCTTCCATGGTGTCCTTTCAAGATCAGACCTGCCAGGTTTTTAAAACCTGGCAGGTCTCGGGCTTTGGGTTAATCAAACAGAATGCTTACTTCATCATCGCCGGTTGTCATGGCCAGGGAGAAGCTCAGGCCTGCGACCATCAACTTGGCACGTTCTTCGTCGGAGATCTTGGTGGTGACGACCTTCGGCGCTGTGATCTTGAAGCGGTTGTATTGGGTGGCGCCGACGCTGCCGAGGCTCATGGCTGCTGATGTTCCGGCTTTCCACTTGCCAAAGAAATCGTAGGTGGCCACGGTTACCATCTCCGGATCGAACTTACCGGTGGGGCGGCGGTCGGTTACCAGGGCCGAGATATAGCCTGTCGCGGTATTGATGCTTTCGCGCAGGGTTATCTCGTTGCCCATGTCCAGGTCGAAGCTGTTGATGTTTGCCGCATAGGCTCCGATGGTGAAGGCTGAGGACAGCAGCACCGGCGGATCGGTGGCCTCAAAGGTCGGGGAGATTATTGCGCCGTCCACCACGCCGTCATAGACGCCGGTGAACTCAAAATCAGCAAAGCAGATCTCGCCGTTTTTGCCGGAAAACTTCACGTTGCCGCGGCAGCCCTTGAGCTTCTTGATTACGCCGTCCTCGTAGGACCACATTGTCAGACAGGGTATCCCGGTGGAAGCCGGGGCATAGGTGACCGTTTCCACTCCAACCGTGGTAACCACAGTCTCGGCAAAACCGCAGGCCCGCAGGAATTTGCCCAGGGCAGGCTTTACCGTGGAGGAATAGGCGGCTCCGGGGCCTTTTAGCTCGGCGCGGAAAGAGAGGTTACCGCTGGTCTTGCCGGGTACCGGCTGCAGCTTAGAGAGGGAGTCAACGACCGCCTCACGTTCATTCATCCCGAAATCAAAATCGATGGCCGGATTGATGACGAGAATCCCGCCATCAGTAACAGTGATGGTCTCTGCCGTCCCTTCCGTGCCCTCAATTTTTGCTGCTATCACTCTGCGTCTGGTCAGCATCTTTTACCTCCTCGTTGTGCTCTTTGTCTGCGCTATCGTTAATGATGATCGTTTGCGAGGCGTCCCGCTGTGTCACCCTGAAACCGTTTTGCATGGCGGCTCTCCTATAGCTCCCACAATGGGGTGCGGTAGTATATTTTGATCCGGACAATTCCGGCGCCGATCGGCTTGTCGCCTTGCTCCATGTTGAGGCCGTGGCTGATCAGGTCGGTGTCAACGGCCAGGCCGCCCCAGGTGAGGTCGGTACCGATAGCCTTGACCACATCGGCGTTTATTTTTCGCACGTCGGCGCGTGCGGCGGACCCTTTAGCGTCGGAGACGAGATCCACGATCAGGAAGTGGCCCTGGAGCCCAACGGGGGTTTCCTCATAGTCGATCGCACAGTCTCCGTCATAGATACAAATCGCGGGCAATTCGGTTTCCGGTATCGGGGTAATCCGCCAGTCAAAAACATTCCGCCCGGCGTTAGTGGCATAGCCGCCCGTGGTGAGGATGGTTTTCATCCGGGTTTCTATTGCGTCGACTATTTGCTGGCGCTTACTCATCTAAACTTCTCCCTGTACCCTGTTCAACTGTTTAACTGTTCAACTGCCCCTAAGCCAACACCTCCAGGACAACAAAGCCTGACACCTGAGGGTATTGCAGTTTCTGCCCATTACTGGTTACAACCCGAGCGCACACACTGTATTTTTGCCCGGCGGTACCGCCCTTGAATTTGCAGATGACGTAGGTGTCGGCATAGACTGCGACGTTGGAAACCAGCGAGGCAGCGACATCCTGACCGGCTGAGTCATAAACCAGCACTTCGGCAGAGGACAGCGTTTCGGATTCGTTGAGCCAGCCCTGACCGTCTGACCGGCGGAACTGGAAGTAGTAGACTATTTCTTCCCAGGCGGATTTTTGAATGGCTTTACTCATAGTTTGTTGACCTCGTGAGAAGATGTCCGCTGGTTGACCTGCCGGGTAAACGATCGCGAATCAACCTCGAAGATGAATGAACGCTGCTTGACCTGATGAATAAAGGATCGCGGATCAACCTCGTGAAAAAATGAGCGGTGGTCGACCTGGTGAATAAAGGATCTCGGATCAACCTCGTGAGAAAATGACCTCTGGTCAACCTGCTGCACAAAGGATCGTGGGTCGACCTCGTGAGAAAATGAGCGCTGGTTGACCGGCCCAATAAAAGATCTCGGATCAACCTCGCAGATGAATGAGCGCTGGTTGACCTGGTGTCCGCGGATGTAGGCCCCGACAAAGGCCTCGGCTGCATCCACCCCCAGCCATCCAGGGTAGATCGTACTATCAGCTACCCAGCGGGGATAGAGTCCGTTCATACCGGAGTCCTGGTGTTCTTGTCTGCTGAAACAGTAAAGGTGTGCAGGAGCGAAACACCGTCATCCTCGTAGATACTCACGGAAAGTCCGTCGCTTGAGATGATCGCTTTGTTTGTCTGCATCTTCCGACCCTTGAGTGCTTCCGTCTTGGCTATCGTAGCCGCTGCCAACGCTGCCGTCAGTGTCGCGTCTTGTTCGACCGATAGTCCAGACCCAGTAGAGTTCGTGACAACTGTACTCGCGGCACTTTGAAGAAGAAGGACCTGCACCCCTTCGGAATAAGCTACGGGGTCGCCTGAGAATCCCCCGACAAGGTTTCCTCCTGAAATTTTGGCGACGTAGTTTCCTGTCGCGAACTGAACCTGCCAATCGTCCAGTAGGTTGACGGTGACACCGACGGAGACTGCCCCTCCGAGGCTTTCCCCTCCTGATGCTCCTGCGATTTGGGCATAAGCTATTCCTTGAGCAGAGGCTTCTGCTTCCCGAATGTCGGAGAGTAGCCCGATCACGGAAACATCAGCTTGCGCCTCTGAAATTGATATAAGTTTTTCTACAAAATCGTAGCTATATATCATCCATTACACCGCAATTGCGTCAGTTGTCCTGATAGCCGCTATAGTAGTATTTGCTCCTTCAACGAGTGCAGAGTTCTCAAAAGGAAGAATTCCTTTCTTCCTAACCCTTGCAATAACGGAGAATGGAGCTACATAGATGATTCCTGTTTTGGAAACACTAGTTGATAACGCCACTTGGTCAATCAGTGGAACATAGAACCCGCCAGTCTTGCCTGTTGGGTCAGGAGTCACACCAGAAAAGGTACGGGTCGCCCATGAGGTGTACTCGTACTGGACATCCCCAATTCTGATCTTCCCGGCCTGAGTTATGTCAGCCGCTATATCAGCCGTTGCAGTGATGCTGTTACTCGTAACACTCGCAATCGTGAACTGTGATTTGTTGATCGCCAGCGGGTCTCCAGTTGCCCTTGCTACGAGTACCTGATCGCCGGAGACGACACCAGAAACGGTAACGGCAAACGAGACAGGGTAGGTAATGCCGGTAGTCCCGGCCGTGTCGGTCAGTTCGAGGTTGGCCGTGTCGGAGATGCCGGCGAACCAGACACCTGCAGCACCAAAAAGCTTGCCACCAGCGAAGGTTCCAAGAGGCGAAGCCTTAATAGTTGACGATGCTGCTGCTAGCTTCTGGAAGAACCGCCCCTGCTCAATCGAGGTATCGAGTGCGGAATCGTTTAACCTATTCGTCAGGAACTTTATGTATTTGTAAGCGTGTGCCGCTGTCGTAGTCGCGCAGGAAGTCAGATCAACTTCAATACCATAGGTGTGCGCCCCGGTTCCAGTATCTCTACTTATTGAAGCAAAGTTGATCGTCGCTCCGGTAAAGTCACCTGCTTCGCTGTCTGCGTCATCATTCAGGTCATTTCCGGTAGCAAGAGGTATCGGGTTACGTCCACCTGTTGCTGTTGCGGTAACTTCAAAGTGGTCGTAAGTATCTCCAAGATTTCGAATGAAAGCTGTGATCTTCTTGCTGTCAACGTCAGTCCCGGCATCTGTGACCTTTACAAGTTGGTCAATGTGTCCTGAGACATAGGTTGGTTCGTTGGTGACAAGAACTCCATTCTGCATCCAGTAGACAAGGGAGCCTGCCGCAATAGTACCGAGGGTGTAGAAGTTGGCCCAAATGTCGTCGGTGGTAGTGTCAACAATCGAACCACCCTTGAGATAACCAAGATCTGAATCTGCTCCGAACGTCCAGCCGTTGATAAGCTCAAACTCTGTCGGGGTATTTGCCTTGATCGGTACGGTGTCGTCCATGTTCGCCGCATCATCTAGCAAATCCATGATGTGCGAGTAGAGTTCCTGCACGGTATAGCGAGTTGTCCCGGAGACGTGGTTGATAGTCTTCGTCGTGTAGTTCAGGGTGTATTCTGTTGCGATTGCCATTGTTCTGTCTCCTTATGCTATCGTGTCTGGTATCTGTGCCACGGTCAAGGCAAAGCCTGCGCTCGTTATCGTTCCTGCATATTCGTAGGGGAGGTATTTCGTTGCTGCTGTTCCCTTCCGAACCCTCACGATGATGTTCGTATCTGCGGTGTAAGTGTAACTTGCGGAATACGTCCCAGTTGTCGATTGAGGAGCAGCTATCTCGCTCATGTCAGAAGTTTTGTAAATTGCGAACTCGGAACCGTTTGCCATACCGTTGATAGAGATGGTTACGGTTGCCGGGGCAAGACCGTTGCCGTGGTCGTACTCAAATGCCCCAACATCAACAATCTCGTCAGGGTGTGTGCTCGGTTCGTAGTTTGGGCGTACTGCATCTACTATGTCGTAACCGTAAGCATTATAGACAGGAATTCCTGAATTTACCTGTGGAGAAGAAGCTGACGCAGGATAAAGGACCAAGTTTGAGTAATCGGCGAAATCCGTAGTAGCCATTGTTATGTCTGTGGACCCTGTAAGCCCCCACGTAAAAGGGACCTTGATTGTACCGCTTCCAGCGTCTGTATAACTTATTGCTGTACCACCAGATGACAGAGCCACGGTAAACGTGTCTGTCGACACTACAGTCTTGAGGTAAACAATTGTATTAAAGGTGAGTCCTGTTGGAGCTACAGCACTTCCTCCATCTATAAATCTAACCGGTGTACCTGCAGTGATGCCGTGTCCAGCTAAAGTCACGAGCAACAAACCCGAAGAATTACTAAAAGTAACCGCTTTAAAATCTGTTTCTTCACCGGCATTTGCTGTAGCGGAAATACAGGTCGGTACATAATTATTAACCCAGTTAGCAACTGTATTACCCACTGATATATTGTTATGAATAAACATATCAGTGCTAACAGGGTTACTAGCTGAAAAACCATTCTTGTTTCTTACGCAAGTATTGTTATATATAGCCGTACCTCGAGAACCACCATATCCTGCTAAACTAATTCCCGTAGCCATATTGTAAACAATATTGTTATAGGCTTGACACCCAGGGACGCCAAAGAATATGCCTACAGTGCCTGAATAGTTCCCCCCCAATGTGTTACTGAACACAATACTGTTGCAAACGGTACAAAACATCCTAATGAAACTAAAGCCATTTGAAGATGTTCCTCCAGCTAGTACTCTGATTCCGTT